>Ga0131853_10000262_pt1 | contig 94088 bp, 92 predicted proteins | sample TergutLab28metaG_FD_92764 | JGI IMG/M metagenome (GOLD analysis project Ga0131853, IMG submission 92764) | Labiotermes labralis P1 segment gut microbial communities from Petit-Saut dam, French Guiana - Lab288 P1 (version 2) (version 2) | ecosystem: Host-associated > Arthropoda: Insects >...
AGGCACGATTGATTATCCCCATCTATCAATCGTGCCTTTTTATATTTCACTGCAAGATAGCTGTAAACCAGATATTCATGCCAATAAGTAAATCAATTAAGGAGGGATTTTCATGTCCCGAAATCTCTTTGTTACAAGAAACAATCGAGAATGGTGAGCATTATGTACGTCTTATGAAATTAACGGACTTGTACGACCATGATGTTTTTCAACCTTTTGAAATTCCGCTAAAGCCTTATGGTTCTACTTTGGATTTTGCAGATAAGCCATTTTTCGTCTATGGTTATGACGATGATTTTTTCATTTTAGGAAATGAGGACGAGGAGGGCTGTTTCTGATTCATCCTCTCAAAGCAGTTAGCCTCTTTGATGGCATATCCTGAGGTAGTTTAGCCCTTGCCGAAGCAGTAGATGTCGGAGCTGCTCTCCGTACTTGTACTGACGAAAATGGCAGTTTCAAACGGCTAGAAGTCCGAGGGGACGGTAAGCCGAACGCCTTAACAACTGTACAAACGTAATATGAATTGCTCAGCATCTGAATTTTCTAATGAGATTGAAGAAGCAATCAGCAAGGAGCGCCGAATTGCGGAATTTCAACCCAACAACAATCATTACTCGTTGATATTTTAACTGAAGCAAAAGAAGCATTTGATACTGATTCTGAAGTCAATAAAGAAAAAAGTAAATTTCGTTTCAAAGATGCGATGTGCTTTTTGGGGAATGTTTCCGTTAAAGTGTTGTCGGCATTATCATCACTTGCAAATTTATCAAGGTTTTTTGATATATCGCTGTAGTAAGGATGTGATTCTCAATTGACTGAAAGCGAAATAGTAAAAGCAGTACGCACGAGTTTAGGATTGTCACAACAAAAATTCGCAAAGGAAATGCATGTTGCCTTTTCCACAATCAACCGATGGAAAAATGGAAAGTCAACACCTAACAGTATGGTGAGAGTGTTGTTGTCCAACTATATGAGGAAGCATGGTGTTAGTAAAAAATGGATTGAAGTTATTGAGGACGAAAACCATTAAAATAAATGGATGTAACATTTTGAGCGTAATTATTAACGTAATTCACCATATATTTCAGGTTTATGAATTTTTTTAGTGCGAAAATTCAGTTTAGTTTTATTACATCATAAATAGCTTTTATGGAGGATACAGTATGGAAGATTCAAATTATACAGACGAAATGTTGATTTCTGCTAAACAAGGCGATGATGGCGCTCAATTTTTATTAGCTGTGCGTTATTATAATAGGGATGAAACAGAACAAAATTACGAACATTCGGTTGAATGGTGCTTAAAGGCAGCAGAACAAGGCAATATTTTTGCTCAAAGTATGTTAGGCATTTGTTATTATTTTGGCAGAGGTCTTACACAAAGTTTTGAGCAGGCTATAGCTTGGTTTCTAAAATCAGCAGAGCAAAACCATGACGGTGCACAATGCCATTTGGGACTGTGCTATTATTATGGAGATGGCATAAAACAAGATTATAGGCAAAGCGGTAGCGTGGTATACTAAAGCAGCGGCACAAGACCATGTTTATGCACAGTTTATGTTGGCTAAGTGTTATTATCATGGCACAGGCATCGAACAATGTTTTGAAAAAGCTGTTGATTTATATACGAGCGCTGCAGAGCAAGGTTGTAGTGATATGACGGAATTACTACATTTACATTTTTAACGACTGATGGGGAAATGGTCAATATAGACATAGACCATCGTGATTTTGTTGTTGGAGATGAAATCGATGATGCACATGAAATGTTCGACCAACGCAACGAAGGCGATTTGCCTTTGTTCTTGCAAGCACGCGGAGCAAACGCTTTTTATATTTTGGAAGATGGCATCATGCATATAAGATTGGAAACAATGTCTTCTGTTGACCACTTTGACGTGGAACCGCTGGAGGATGGTTATGTGGCGCTTGTCTTTTCGCCCGGCAATTATGTGATATACCATGAAAGCGAATTGGGCGACTTAACGGAGCTTGTGCAATCGGCTGAAGAAATGGTGCTTGTGCGTCCATATGGTTTTGAATTGCCGCCACAAGCCGCAGAAGACCTTTTAGCTCTTTCTGAAGAAGCTCAAAACGAAATTAGGTTTGGCTGGGTTCCCAACCCCATAATCGTGGAAGCAATTGAAAGCGGTGATGTGCATAGCGTTATTGTAGATTTTAGGGGTAATCCCGGTGGTGATCCCGGACATTTTTACAATTTGTTTAACTTTTTAGGTGAAAATTTGCCAGAAGGCAACCTGTTTACATTTTTTGACCAAGGTTCGTTTTCGGCCGCGACGATGGCGCCAAACTATCTTGAATATTTTGGCGCAATAAGCCTTGGTATGCCGTTATCACAAAATGTAATTTTTCACGGTTTTGGCGGTGGGGTTGGCGAAGGCATTGTGGCCCAACACGTCCTGCGTCATTCCGAAATTTATATAAACATTCCGGATGCCTTATCCCATATTGACGAACCATGGGCAAGGATTGACCTTTTGGGCATAACCTTGGAAAGTTTTATAGAAATGTTTCCTCGTTTGGAGTTTTATACCATACGCCCGGATATTCAAGTTTATCATACAATCGAGCATTGGATTAACAACTATGACCCTTTACTTAGTCATGTAAGGGCATTATTGGCGTCTTAAAATCGCAAAATATCTACTTATTTGATAGCACGTTTGGTTTTGGTATTAGTTCATAGGCTGTTTGGGTTTTTAATCCGCAATGATTTGATTATTGTGATAACTCCTGTGTTTCGTTCTATATTTATGCTATGGCTGTTGCCTTACGGTAATAGCTCACCCTAGCTAAAGCAGTTCCTTGACTTCTATTGTCACATCAATGAGAATCCGTTTCCCATTGGCGAGTTTGTATATGATACCCACTTTAGGTATTGGGGCTGGTCGTTCGCTTTGTGAACTGCTCGCCCATGCGTCCTGCTTGTCCATTTGTTTTCCACCGAATCATCGTTTTGAGGTTAAGTTGATGAATGAGGAAAGCGGTGGAGAACGGCAACGCAAGATGATTTTTCGCAGGAATAAAAAACACCCAAAGAAAGTGACCTTCTTTGAGTGTTTTTGTGTAAAATGGCACACCAAAAGCGTAGTGCAGAACTGCTTGTTAAATTACAAAAGCAGAAATATGTCCTTAGTAGTGGGGATTTGCTGGAGCAGTCCGACCGACAAATCCGTTCCCAAAGGCGAAAGGACAGGAGTTATCTCGATTTCGTGGAAAGCGTGGACGAAATTGGACACTCAGACAACGCAACCACAGGAGAACATCGCCAGCCTCGTTGTTAGGATGGACGATTGCGAATGGCTTTATACTGCCATTAACAAGCTACCTGATTTGCGATGGCGTAGATTGTACCTTTACTTCTTTGATGGATTAACCTATCGCCAAATTGCAGAGATAGAAGGTGTAGGGTTTAAGACCGTTTTTCGCTCAGTGGAACGAGCGAAAAACACACTTAGAAAACTATACACCGAATAAACAAGATTTTTGGATGGCTTTAAGATTATCTTAGAGTCATCTTTTTTTGACTTATTTCCCTCGCTTGATAAAAGATATGAATTATAGAACACACATATGAAAAATGTCCAGCAATGTGAAACCCGCTGGACATTTTTATTTTCATTTTGAAATCAAGAGCCACAAAACACCCTTAATTGTCCTAATAAAATAGAAGTATTTTCACCTCTTATGTTCACGATAAAGATTTTTGCAAGAGGGAGGAATTGATATTGTATACCAAAGAATCAGTTACTATGAGGGTTATCAGAAACGATAAGAACAAACTTATTTGCCGTTTAGACGAAAAACGCAAAATTGTTGAGATTATGCAAAAAGGCAACATAACAATCATTCACTTCAAACCAAATGGCACAGTAGAAATTATCGGTGGCAAGTAAGCCATTTAACATATAAACCAAATCAGAAGAAGCAGAGTATGAGCAACAAGAACTTCAATCAGCCGTGAAAAACGATACACAGCTAAAAAAGCGCCTTACTGAATTTAAGTCAGTTTTGGAACGAAACAAAGTTATGCACGAGTTTGACCCTGCCATATTTGAAAACATGATTGAGAAAATCATTATAGGTGAGGTTGATGAACAAGGCAACAAGAACCCCTATAAGATTACTTTCGTCTTTAAGGCAGGCTATACGTCAGATTCCGATGCTACACTACCTAAGAAAGCGGGTAGACCGAGTAGAAAGGCGGCGGCGGAACTGGAATTGTTGAATCTGAAAATAATTTTACATGTTCCTATGAAATAAGACATACTGTTGTCACAACACTCTGATATACTTAAAACTTAGCAGCATAAAATACAAATTTGGAGGCAAGTTTATGATTGAATCATTAAGGGCTCTTTTGGAAGATTGGAAAGAAACACGAAGCGTTATTTTGGGGTTTTTAGACGAACTAAGCGACGCGGATATTGAGAAAAAATTGCCGAGAAAAAAGCTAAATACTATTAAACTTCAAGCTGAGGAATTGACCATATTTCAAGAGGATATTGTAGAATCGTTGATTTCAAAAGTGGTAGATTTTGGGGACGAATATCTATATGAAAATATGTCGAAACAAGCTATTATTGAAAGAATGGCAGAGCTTGATGCAAGACTAGAAAAATCATTAGAAATCATGGATGGAACAGAAATTATAGACTACTATGGCCAGAAAAGAAATGTACATCAAATTATTTCAATGATGATAGGGCATGAATGCATGCATATTGGTCAAATTATTGCGTTTTGCTATGCAACAGGGATAGAAATTCCCGAAAGCATAGTTGAACCAATGGCTCTTGAGGGTTAAAGGCATTTTGTTTCTTCAAGCAACAAGCCAAACAGGACATACAGGTCGTCCTGTTTGGCTTGTTCTGATAAGGAGAATCAAATAGTAATTGCAGACAAAAATATAAAAATTATATTCTCGCAGTAAATGAAATATTATTGCAAAATAACTGTAAAATCAAGATTCAATATACAAAATCAAATGGACTTTAAGTATTATGCTCCCAACCTAAGATAAAGGTTGTCAAAGGAATTATTGTGTATTTTTTGGTTTGCAACAAAAAACTAATAATTCGCATTAATGCAGATAATTATTTTTCATTTTGCTCAAAATGAAAAATGAAACGAAAGTGAATAAAATTCAACCAGTCAAGGATAAAAACTGTTGACTCTTTGACTGGTTTTGATATTTACTAATCTCCATTTAAACCCCTTGATATATTCTAACATACCTTGAAATTACAACTGCCGCCGAGCATAGAGCAACAGCGGCACGCAAAATTAGGTTTAAATAAATCTTAATTACGCATAAGTGTGTTAACATATTGGCATTATTTATCTACTTTAACTTCTTAATTCAGCATCAAAAGACTCTTTAAGGGCCGCTAAAATCTTATTTACTGCCTTAGAGGCATCTTCATCTTTGAGTGTACCTACCTTATCTCTAAAAGTTAATCTATAGCCCATAGACTTTGTGCCGGCGGGGACATTCTCTCCTTGATATACGTCAAAAAGACGCAAATCTTCAAAGTACTTGCCTGCATTTTCACGAATCTTAGCTGAAATATCGCCATTCAAGACAGTGTTCTTTACTACTACGGCAATATCCCTGGTAATTTCCGGGAAACGTGGCAGGGGAATATATTCTGATGCATTTTGCGGATTATCATAAAAAGTATTTAATTCAATAACAGCTATATAGCATCTTGTGCCGATTTCGTAATTATCAAGCACCTGCGGATGAATTTCCCCAAAATACGCTTTTTGCTCATTGTCTATAGTCATGACCGCCGTTCTGCCCGGATGCATGAAAGGCAAACGAGATACGGGGCTAAATGCATTATCTTTTATATTCAGCGCTTTGGCTACTGCCTCTACTGCGCCTTTCAGTTCGAAGAAATCCATGCCATATCCGCCAAATACAAGGCACTCTACTTCCTTAGGCAGACGAGCAAGCGGCAATTCATGAGGAAGATAGACTTTTTGTATTTCAAACAGACGTAGTTTTTCATTACGTCTGTTGTAGTTAAGAGAGAAAGCTGTAAGCATTGAGTTAAGCGGATTTGTACGCATTATGCCCGTTTCTTCACCAAGCGGATTATTTATGCGTACAGCGTTGCGCATAAAACTATCTGTGGAAAGCAGTAATTTATCAAAAGTCCCGGGACTTTCAAAGGCATATGACAGGGTTTCTGAATAGCCAAGAGAAGTCATGGTTTCCATAAGCTTTTCTTCCATTAACTGCTTGGGATTTTTTCTGCCTACATTAGACGAAGATGCTATAACTGTAGGTATATTGTCATATCCGTATAAGCGGGCAATTTCTTCTGCTAAATCTTCCCATATCTGTATATCGGGGCGATATGTGGGAATAACAGCGTTTTCGCCGTTTACAGCAATACCCAGACGCTTAAGCATTGCTGCCATTTCGGCAAGGCTTATATCCGTTCCAAGCAAGGCATTAATTTTAGCGGGGTCAAAATCCAAATTGTGCTTTTTGGGTGGATTTGGGTAGCGGTCTATCATATTAGGCATCACATCCCCGCAGGCCAGTTCTTCAACAAGAGCGCAGGCCCTGTTAACAGAAATTAATGACAATTCGGGGTCTAATCCCTTTTCATATTTGGTGGATGAATCTGTACGCAAGCCAAGTTTTTTGGCTGTGCGGCGTATATTTGGGCCGTTAAAATTAGCGGATTCAAATAATATTGTAACGGTGTCATCTTGTATTTTTGAAAATTCTCCGCCCATAATACCTGCTATGCCCACTGCTTTTTTGGTGTCGGCAATTACCAGCATATTATCATCCAAAACATGTTCTTCGCCGTCCAAAGTGGTTATATGTTCACCATTTGAAGCTGTTCTTACGACAATGCGACCCTCAATAGCCCTGATATCAAAGGCATGCATAGGCTGACCATATTCCAGCATAACATAGTTGGTAATATCCACAATATTATTAACCGGCCGCAGCCCGGCCGCAATAATTCGTCTGCGCAGCCATTGCGGAGAAGGTCCGATTTTCACATTCTTAACCACTCGCGCAATATACCTTGGACACAAATCCGAATCCCTAATCTCAACATCAATAAGACCGGAAATATCGCCATCTCCGCTCTCTTTCAACTCTTCACTTTTAACTCTTAACTCTTCATTAAAAACAGCCGCTGCTTCCTTTGCTATGCCGATAACGGAAAAACAATCCGGGCGGTTTGAGGTTATTTCAAACTCCAACACTTCATCCAAAAGCCCCAGAATCTGCCTGGCATCTGCACCAAGTTCCTGCGGTTCGGTAAAAACATAAATCCCATCTTCCGGAGCTTCAGGATAATCGCTTCTTGTATATCCCAGCTCTTCGATAGAACAAAGCATACCTTCGGAAACTTCTCCGCGAATCTTACCCTTTTTAATTTTAAGGTCATTTGCAAGATTTGCACCATGCAAAGCTACGGGAATATAATCACCCTCTTTAAGATTGGTTGCACCTGTAACAATCTGTTTATGTTCTGATTCGCCGATATCTATATGGGTTATTACCAGTTTATCCGCATTGGGATGAGGCAGAATTTTTATGATGCGCCCGACAACCACACCGGAAATATCTTGGCCAAGGCTTTCTATGGTTTCAACTTTAGAACCGGACATAGTCATTTTATCCGCTAATGTTTTTGTGTCACAATTTATATTTACATAATCTTTAAGCCATGAAATGGGTATATTCATTGTTCATCCCTCCCTAAAACTGATTTAGAAATCTTATATCATTTTCAAACAACAAGCGTATTTGCGGTATATTATAACGCTGCATGGCAACACGTTCTATGCCCATTCCAAAGGCAAAGCCGGAATATATTTCAGAGTCAATACCGCAGCGCTGCAATACTTTAGGATGTACCATTCCGCACCCTAAAAGTTCGATAAAACCTTCGCCTTTGCATATACGGCATCCGTCACCTTTGCAGCCGAAGCATGTTACATCCATTTCTGCCGAAGGCTCTGTAAAAGGAAAGTGATGGGGCCTGAAGCGGGTTTTCACTTCTTCGCCGAAAAGAGCTTTTGCAAATACCGTTAAAGCTCCTTTTAAATGACCCATGTGTATGCCTTTGTCCACCACAAGGCCTTCTATTTGATGAAAAACAGGCGTGTGGTTGGCATCCACTTCATCAGAGCGGAAAACTTTGCCGGGAGCAACTATTGCAATGGGCGGTTTATTGTTTTCCATCCAGCGAATCTGTACAGGCGATGTATGAGTGCGCAAAACCATGCCGCCTTCTACATAAAAAGTATCCTGTTCGTCCTTTGCGGGATGTCCGTCGTATATATTAAGTGCTTCAAAATTATAATAATCCGTTTCTATGTCAGGCCCTTCGGCAATTTCATATCCCATACCCATGAAGATGCGGCAGATTTCATCAGTAACAATGGTCGTGGGATGACGATGACCTATTTTGGCACTTACACCGGGAAGAGTAACATCAATAGATTCTGCTTGCAGCTTTATTTGCTGTTCCGCTTTTGCAAGACCGGCACCTTTTTCCGCAAGCTTTTTCTCCAGCTCTTCACGCAATTCATTAACCAATTGCCCAATAACAGGCCGCTCTTCGGGGGATAAACCGCCCATACTGCGCAAAATTTGAGTAAGCTCCCCTTTTTTGCCGAATGTGGCCACACGTAATTCTTCCAAAGCTTTAGTGTTGTCCACATTGCCAAGGCGGGCCAAAACATCTTCTTTTATTTTTAAAAGATTTTCTTTCATAACAAAACGCCCACTTTCAAAACTTTTCCGTACATTATACCAGTATGTATATAATACGTCAACAGTTGCAATTTTTTTTGGGCTTTAGTATAATATAACAGCATAAAAATATTGTTGTCTGAATTTTCGGACAATCCCTAAGTTGAGGTTAAAAATGGAAGAACTTTTTACATACGATATATTTACGGTAATACGCCTTGGGCTTTTAGTATTTTTAGGCGGTTTTATAGATTCTATTGCAGGCGGCGGCGGGCTTATAACACTGCCCGCTTACATAATTTCGGGCGTACCTATACACATGGCTTTGGGAAGCAATAAATTTTCATCAACATTTGGCACGGCATTTTCGGCATATAATTTCCTGCGAAATAAAAAAGTATATGTTAAAGCTATACCTGTTTCGGTTATATGTGCACTTATAGGCTCGTCGGCAGGAGCTTGTGTAGCTATGCTTACCAGTGATGAAGTGCTTCGGTGGATATTAATGGGTCTGGTGCCTGTTGTGGCAGTCTTTGTTGTAGCTAAAAAAAATTTTGGCGCAGAAGATAACAGTGAAACACTTAGCACTAAGGTTATTTTAACAGGCGCATCCATTGCGGCACTTACAATAGGTTTTTATGACGGTTTCTTCGGGCCGGGCACCGGCACTTTTCTTATTTTGATTTTTACGGTCTTTCTGCGGTTTGATTTGGTTACGGCAAACGGAAATGCCAAAATAATCAATTTGTCTTCCAATGTAGGCTCACTTATTACATTTGTCATAGGCGGTCAGGTTTTGTATGCTCTGGCTGTTCCGGCCGCCTTTTTCGGTATAGCCGGTAATTTTATCGGTTCCGCACTGGCTATTAAAATTGGTGCAAAAGTAATAAAACCGATTCTGCTGGTAGTTTTGGCAATACTTTTGTTTAATATCATTATAACCGGTTGAGTTTTATGGAAAGATATGCTATACTTAGCCGTAGAAATTAATTCTGGAGTGATTCTTTGTTACAAGCAGTTATATTATTAATAGTGTTTATTTTGGTTATCTCATTTTGGGCCGCTGCGGAAGTGGCTTTCCTGGGTCTTAATAAAAGTGAAATGGAGATTATGGAAAAAGGCGGTCTTGCTGAAAAGCGGCGTGCCAAAAAAATTAAACACATCTTAAATGAAATAAACTATTTTCTGTTTTCTGTTCATGCGGCAGTTTTGCTGACATGGATGCTTTTTGGTGCCCTGATGTTTATAATGCCCATTTCCACAGCTGCCGCCTTTGGTTTTGCTGCGGGCGGAGCAATTTTGGCCCTTACATTAGCCGGTGTGGTAAAAACCAAAACCGGGGCGGGAAGTTCTGCATCTGCTTATAAAGTAATTCTGCCTATACTTAGTTTGGCACTGCTTATTCTTTCTCCGTTTTTACGTTTAATAACAATTCTTATTGACTTTATATTAAAAAGACTGGGTGTGGACCTTACTAAAGAAACAGGTATTTCTGAGGATGACATACGCAGCATGGTTAATAAAAGCGGCGAAAAAGGTTCCATTGATGCCCACGAACAGGAAATGATAAACAATATATTTGAGTTTGACGATAAATCTGCTCAGGACATTGCAATACACCGAAGAGATATTGTTGCTATAGATGCGGATTCCAGCAGAGAAGAAATTATCAATATTATAGTGGAAAGCGGCTATTCCCGGTATCCGGTATATGAAGAATCGATTGATAATACAATAGGCATTTTGTATATCAAAGATATATTAAATCATATTTTCACCGCTAAAGACCTGCAGTATATTAACCCAAGGGATTTCATGCACGAAGCCTATGTGGTTCCTACATCCAAAAAGATTGATGATATTTTTGAAGAAATGAAGCGGAAAAAGGTTCATATAGCTATTGTGGCTGATGAATACGGCGGCTGTGCAGGGCTTCTTACCGTAGAGGACCTTATAGAAGAAATTGTAGGCAAAATTTATGATGAGTATGACGAAATTGAGATACCGGATATTGAAAAAATAGGCGGCGGCAGGTATATGATACAGGGAATGGCAAGGTTGGATGATGTTACTAAGGCCTTGAAAATCAGCTTTCCTGCTGAATATTCTGAAGAATATGATACAATCAGCGGTTTTCTGTTTCATTTGCTGGAACGTATACCGAATGACGGCGAAAAGCCTAATATTATCTATGGGGGATACAGTTTTCAAGTGTATGAAATGAGAGAGAAGCGCATACATTCAATATTTGTAGAAGAAATTCAGACTAAAGGGTAGCACTTAACGTAAAATATGAAATATATAGCATAATTATATCGGAGGTTACACATGAAAAGGAAATTTTTACTATTTATGATGCTGGCAGCAACGATTATGATATTTGGCGGCTGCACAGCATGGAATAACCAGGTCATAATTCAAGCTTCCGGGCCTGTAGTTTCCCGTTCTTTTGTGCCGGGCGATTTTGCCGTATTTAGTACCGGCGGCGTAAATACCGTAGTATTCAGGCAATCAGAAAGCAAATCCATCACAATTGAAATGAATGAAAACATGTTTGATTATCTTGAGATTGATTTAAACCAAGATATTTTGTATGTGGGCTTTGTATCCGGCACCGGCTTTAATTTTGCTAACGGCGTCCGTCCTACAATTTATGTATATGCTCCGTATCTTGAAGGGCTGAATCTTAGCGGCACTGCCGGAACAAAAGACTGGGATAAAATTATAGCCCAAAACTTTTTTATTGACAAAAGCGGAACAGGCAATGTTGAAATTGCTTTAGAAGTAGATATTCTTAGTGTTGATGCATCCGGAACGGGAAATATAGAACTGTCCGGAAGCGCAAATGATGTTGATATTGATATGAGCGGCACAGGAAGAATTTACGCAGAGAATTTACAAACATTTAACACTTTAATAAATATATCAGGTACAGCCAGAGCATATGTATCTGCTTCCGATAATCTTAATGTAACGGCCGCGGGCACAAGCAGGGTGCGGTATTTCGGCAATCCTTCCGTTACTCAAAATACATCAGGCACTGCTTCGGTTCTCAGGGCCGATTGATAATGTTCTTATGGTTTGCTCTTTTTAATTTACTCTTGTATTATTACTCCAAAAATGATAAAATGTTATATATTGATGAATTTTAGGGGGAGCAACTTTGGAAAATGCAAACAGTATTACATTAGACGAGAGCATCCAAATGCTGCTGAATAATACGCCCTTGGGATGCCTTTTGTTAAACGAAGATTTTGAAGTTGTTCATTGCAACCAAAAAGCAGCTTCCCTTTTTAATGTTGAAGACAATCTAATGATGCTGGGCTGGAAATTTATGGACAGTATGCTGGAGGGTCAACCAAAATCCGGGCAGAGTGATGAATATGTTAAAAAACAATTAGATAAACTTTTAGACGAAGGAAGGGCAAAATTTCTTTGGGAAGCAGATTCTTTTGCCGGAAGAAATTTGCTTTTAGAAATCGACTGTCTGTACGCTTATATCTGCGGCAAAACATACATGGTTGTACATATCAGAGAACTAATAGGCGACTGCGAGCTGTGTCCCATACTTACGGATAAAAAGAATTTGGAGCAAAGGCTGCAAGATATGATAGATTATATGCCTCTTATGTCCAATACTTTTAACAAGGATTTCCAAATAATAGACTGCAATCAAAAATCCGTAGAAATATTTGAGATGCGTGACAAACAAGAATTTATTAATAGATTTAGTGAACTTTCTCCCGAATTTCAGCCGGATGGCATGCCTTCAATGCAAAAGGCCGTAAAGGTAATAGCCCAGGCTTTTGAAAAAGGATATGTTAAATTTGAATGGGTGGACAGGAAATTAGACGGTGAATCGGTGCCTTCTGAAGTTACTTTAGTTCGGTTTGAATGGAAAAATGAATTTTATGTAGTTGCATTTATTCAAGACTTACGGGAGTTTTACAAGTTTAAAGAGGCAGAGCGTATTGCAAAGCAAAGATTGCAAACCATGCTGGATTCTTCTCCGCTTGCTTGCTTTATAATTGATGACAGCTATGACATTGTGGAAGTAAACCAAGAGGTTGTGAACCTTTTCGGCTTAAGCTGCGGACGGGAATTTATAGATAAATTTAATGAGCTTTCCCCAAAATATCAACCTGACGGAGCGCTGTCTAATGAAAAACTGCATGAAAAAATAAGCACTGCCTTTAATGGCGGCAGGGCTTATTTTGAATGGATGTTTAACAGTATGCAGGAAAAACTGATTCCTTGTGAAGTAACTATGATGCGCGTTAAACTTGAAGGGCAGCCGTTTATTATTGCCTATATGAGAGACCTTAGAGAGATTAAAAATGCGTTTTTGATGATGGAACAGCTTGAACAACTGGCATATACAGACCCATTGACGGGTGCTTATAACAGAAGATATTTCACAAGTTCTGCCGAAGAAGAATTGAAGAAAAGCATGGCTGAAGGAAATTCCTTTGCAATTATCATGATTGATATTGACCATTTTAAAACAATAAATGACAGTTATGGCCATAGCATAGGCGATGAAGTGCTTAAAATATTAGTTGCCCGCATGCGTCATGTGCTTAGACAGGGAACTGTGGCGGCGCGGTTTGGCGGAGAGGAATTTATTGTAATGCTTTCGGGCGTAAGCCGCGACAATGTTGAAAAAGCGGCCTGGAGAATACAAAAAACGGTTGAATCTTCTCAATTTGTCATCAATGATTTAAAAATAGATGTAACGGCCTCTGTGGGCACATATTATGTAGAAAACGGCTCGGAATCGCTTGCTGAAATAATAAAAAATGCAGATACGGCTTTGTATGATGCCAAAAATTCCGGCAGAAATACTGTTGTATGCTATAGTTAACTGACAGAGCCTAAAGCCCAACGCCCTATACTTCTTCTGCAAATCGTACATATTCAATTGCGCCAAAGTCGGCTAAAATTTCAATATGCGGGGTTCTTTGCGGCATAAAAAGTGATAAAAGCAGTGACACAGTGCTTTCATTATTATGTTTGGTCTGTAAAATTTCCATATGACTGACCCTTATGCCTTGCTTGCGGATATGAGCAAGCAGCAGGCGGATATGTCCGGGGTCTTCTAATTCTATATATACGTCCATAGCTCGTGAACGCCTTAGAAGCACATTATCAAAACTATGCATAAAGCCTGTTGTAAATAAAATAAAGAACATGCCGATAATAGCGCCCAAATAAAACCCCACACCAATTGCCAGGCCCATTGTGGCAGATGCCCAAAGCCCCGCCGCCGTTGTAAGGCCTCTAACTTGGCGGTCTCTGGTAATAATTATTGTTCCGGCCCCCAAAAAGCCTATGCCGCTGATAACCTGAGCGCCCATGCGGGATACGTCAAGATTGTAGTGGCCTTGGGCTAAATATTGGCTGGTTATCATCACCAAAGCACTGCCGATTGCTACGAGCATATATGTCCGCATTCCTGCGGCTCTTCCTTTTATACCTCTTTCGAGTCCGATTATGCCGCCCATTATAACCGCCAAAATAAGACGTACAATAATGGACACGGCACCTACTTCATTTAAAATTTCCATATGCTTCTCCAATACTAAAGCGCTACAGGGATTGATATCTTAAACGGATGCGGTTTATAATCTTCAAGCATAAAATCATCTACTGAAAATTTATAAAAATCCTTTATATCAGGATTTATGACCAATTTTGGTGCCGGGCGCGGCTCTCTTTTAATAAGCTCTTCTGCTATTTCCACATGTCTGTCATAAATATGAGCATCGGCTATAACATGCACAAGTTCTCCGACATCAAGATTACTTACCTGTGCCAACATATGCATTAAGATGGCGTATTGCCCGACATTCCAATTGTTAGCCACAATAAAATCCTGGCTGCGCTGATTTAATATACCATTAAGTTTTCCGTTTTTTACATTAAATGTCATGGAATAAGCACAGGGATACAGACCCATAGCGTGTAAATCGCTATGATTATAAAGATTTGTGATAATACGTCTGCTGGCAGGGTTATTTTTCAAATCATACAACACCCTATCCACCTGGTCAAATTCCCCTTCACTATATTTATGCGCTATGCCCAGCTGATATCCATATGCATATCCTATAGAACCGGATTCGTCTGCCCATGCATCCCAAATACGGCTGTTAAGCTCGTTAACATTATTGGATTTTTTCTGCCATATCCATAATATTTCGTCAATACAGCTTTTAAAGGGAAGGCGCCGCAAAGTTAAAGCGGGAAATTCTTTTGATAAATCATAGCGGTTTACTATCCCAAATTGCTTTATAGAATGCGCCGGCGTACCGTCTTCCCAGCGGGTGCGTATGTCAAAGTCTTTATCCCACATTCCGTTTGTTAAAATATCTTTACAATTATCTATGAAAATTTTATCTGTGCAGCTCATATTTTTCTCCTTGTTTTCTTTATATAATATCAATAATATCAATTTTATAAAATACATATCCTGAAACTTCATCGGCAGTGTATATTGCTTTTCTTGCATCTTCTATTGAAGGAGAAGGAGCGTCATATCGTATGCCGACACCATATTCCTTAAACGCTTCAAAGTCAAACTCGGCAAATCTGCTGTCAAATTTTGCGTAATAACCTGCAAGTTTATCTAAGTCATGGGTAAACGGATAATCGTATTCATGAAATATCAGAAAGGCTCTTAAATATTTTTCTATGCATTGCTGAGAATGAAAGCAAATGCCTTCTGTTATTTGTTTTCTGCCCATACTGTTCATATAAAGTATTTTGGCCGCCTCTAAATCTCTGTCAGCTTTATTAATCAAATTAATACAACTCTCGCTCTTAGGACTCATTTGAAATCACCACCCCATCTTTAGCGATTCGGTATTCAATAACGCCTACAGTGCTTTTAAATCTATTAAAGGTATAGCTGGATTTGAAAATAATATCTGTATCTGTATCCAACTCAAGCTCTCTAAAAGCATTGGTTATATCCATTCTTATACGGCTTTGCTCTTCCCTTGACGATTCATCTTTTGTAATTATGCAAATATCAATATCGCTTTATTCATGTTCTTCATTTCTGGCCCTGGAGCCAAATACAATTACAGATTCAATCAATTTATTAGGCATTGAGCCAAAACAGCTTTACGAACAGCCTCTCTGTCGAACACTCCTGCGTCACCACCCCTCCTACATATTATGCAACAAAATTATATAAACTGCAATAGAGAGTTTCTTAAATGGAAAATTGTACTGTAATATTTCTTGATTATCTTTTCAAATTCCTCTTGTAAAATCAAGTCAAATCCTATACAATGTTAGGGAGGAATAAATATTGGAGGCTTGTTTATGAAAATATTGATTGTTGATGACACAAGCATGATGCGCTTTGTTTTAAAAGAAATTCTGATGCATTTTGCCGATATAGACAGTGAAAATATATTTGAAGCGGCAAGCGGCACAGAGGCGATTAGAAGATATAAATTGTTTCAGCCTGATGCGGTATTTTTGGATATAGCTATGCCTGATTTGAACGGCATCGAAGCCTTAAAGGAGCTTATAAAAATAGACCCGGCGGCAAAGGTAATTATGATTACGGCTTCCGGTGAAGGGGCTGATGTAAGAAAATGCCTTATCTCCGGTGCTGCGGACTATATCATAAAACCTCCAAGCCCGGAGAGAGTTATTGCCGCTTTAAAAAAAGTATTTACAAAGGTGGTGGAAGCCGGCGGCGGAGAAATTAAGCAGACGGCCGAAGACATAATGACGGACGAAACGAACCGTTTGCTGGAAATAGAAAAACTTATTGATGAACTTGAAACACCTGCCGGTGATGATTCGCAAAGTGATGATTTATAATAGGAGCAGTTTGTTAAAATACTAAGCTGAGATAAGTTAAGGAGGATATTACGCATATATGATAAAGCGATTAAAACCCGCCATTATTTCTACAAAACTGCTTATCTCCTTTTCTGTTGCAATTATTATTTTTGCGGGTGCTGTAGTTTATGTAAACTATGCACTTGCGCAGGCTGACGCACGTTATAGGCATATGGAATTTGCATTGGCCGGAACAGATTATGTAATTGAAATGCAAAGAAGTTTTACGGAATTTATCATGCTTTCGAGAAATTCCTTTTTAAACGATGTTTGGCGTGAAGCGGCGGATGAAGCATTGATACGGGAATTTGAAGCATATATAACATCCTCTTATCAGCGCATAATGGATAAGGCCGAAAGATATATGCATTCCATAGAGAATGATGGCGCAGCTTCTGAATTAGAACAAACTTTAATAATATATGATATTTACCGGGTTTTCTCTTATGCCGAAGAAATTTATAATTATCTGTACACATACTTTTTCTCCGTTCTAAACACAAGCCATACACCTTCCGATATTTTACATCAAATCTTAGATATAGAAGAAATTTTACTTTCTGCTCTTGACTCATCATTGGCGATTAGGGAAAATTCCATTAATAATATTCATAATTACATTAGCCGTACCCGAACCTCAGCTGTAATTTTAAGCCTTGCTGTCGTTATTGCTGTTGTTATTCTTTTAAGCTCAACAATAAGGGGATTTTACAGCAGGATTAAAAAGATTGAAAAACTGGTTGTCAACATAAAAAAAGGTGATTTTGCCGCCTGTATAACAAGCAGAATCGATGATGAAATCTCTCGCGGTATATCAGAAATTGTTTATATTTTTATGCTTTTGATAGAAGAGATACATAATGCTTCTGTAGTAACTAAAACAGGCATTGTGGGGGCTCGCATAGATACAAACGGTTTTGAAGGAGGATATCGTGAAACTGCAAGAGCTATTAATTTTTTGCTTAACAGCATAGATGAAAGCAATGCGGTAAACCAATTATTATTTAACTCTATGCCGCTTGTAGTGAACTTTTGGGACAAAAACATGAATTTAATAGACTGTAATAACGAGGCTGCCAGAAGATTTGGTTTGGCTGACAAACAAGAATATAAAGACAAATTTTATGAATTATCCCCTGAATATCAACCGGATGGGGAAAAGTCCGATGACAAAATGAAAAAATGTTTGCAGATTGCATGAGCAGCGGTAAAACCGTATTTGAATGGCTTCACCAAGATATTCACGGAAATTTGATTCCTTCTGAAATAACTGCTTTTGCGGCAGAATATAAAGGCGATACTGCTCTGTTTACTTATACTGTAGATTTGCGTGAAATTAAAGAGTCTTTGAAAAAAGAAGAAGAGGCTAATGAGCGCGTACAAATGATGTTTGATTCCGCACCTTTATTGATTGAATATTGGGATGAGAATTTTTCTTGTATAGATTCTAACGAAACTGTGGCGGATATGTATGGGCTGTCGAAAGAAGAATATAACAAAAGGTGGATGGATTTTTTTCCGGAGCATCAGCCGGATGGTGCTTCTACCAAAGAGTTTTGGGAAAATTATCTTAGAAGAACTATGCAAGAAGGCAGTACCGGATGCAGTTTTGTGGGTAAAAAAGCGGACGAAAGCCTTGTGTATATGGATGTTATTGGCGTGCGCATGGAATTGAACAATAAACCTGTAATCATAACTTATTCAAATGATGTTACAGAGCTTAAAGCCAGCCAGCGCCGTATAAAAGAAGCAGAGGAACGTACTCAGCTTATGCTCAACAGTGCGCCTATTGCATGCTACCTGGTTAACAGTGAGTTTAAGGCTGTTGACTGCAATAAAGAAACCCTGAACTTCTTTGAATTTGAATCCAAAGAAGAAGGAATAGAGAAGTTTGCGGAGACCTTTTTAAAACATTATCCGGAAGAGATGAAATGGCATTTTGAAACATCTATGGAAATGGGATATGACCGTTTTGAATGGGGTCTGGAAAAACAATGCGGCAGACGTTTAAGTGATAGCTCTGCCAAGGTTGTTGTGCCGGTGGAAATTATATTTACCCGCTTGGACCACGGGGACGAGTTCTTTATCGCCGTATATATTATGGATTTAAGCAGTGTAAATGAAATGATGGCTGAAAAGGACAGAGCCGAAATTTCTCAAGAAAACAGTGAAGCAAAAAGCCGTTTCTTAGCCCATATGAGCCATGAAATACGCACGCCGATTACGGCAGTATTGGGTATATCAGAAATCCAATTGCAAGACCCAAGCCTGCCAATGCATCAAGAAGAGGCTTTTGCGAAAATTTTTGATTCAGCCAGCACCTTGCTTGGTATTGTAAACGATATTTTAGACTTATCTAAAATAGAAGCAGGCAAAATGGACCTTATAGAAGCAAAATATGAGATGGCCAGCCTGATAAGCGATGTGGTGCAGCTGCATTTGGCGTATATGGGCAGCAAGGTATTGGCATTCCAGGTGTATGTAGATGAAAATATTCCGGCATATCTTATTGGGGATGAACTGCGTGTTAGACAAGTGTTAAACAATATACTTTCCAATGCTTTTAAATATACAGATAAAGGCTCTGTTAAATTTGCCGTTGCTTTTGAAAAAGATAATAATTATGACGGAAACAGGATTAATATTATTTTTACCATAGCAGATACCGGAAAAGGAATGTCCCCGGACCAACTGACGGCATTGTTTAATGAGTATCAGCGTTTCCATGAAGGAGAAGCGCGGGATGTGGTCGGCACGGGCTTGGGTATGCCTATTGTTATGTCGCTTATTCAGCTTATGGGCGGAAATGTGACAGTGGAAAGCGATGTAGGCCGCGGCACCAATGTGCGTGTGACTATACCGCAAGAAGTTTCCGGAAATGAAATTTTGGGCGCAGAAACGGCAAGTAATTTAAAGCATTTTGAAAACCAAGCTAAATCATCAAAGAAATTTGCGTTTACGCCGGAGCCTATGCCATATGGACGTGTGCTTATTGTGGATGATGTGGATACAAACCTTTTTGTAGCTTCCGGACTTATGTCTTTTTACAAGCTTAATATTGAAACTGCCGGAGGCGGCAGGGAGGCTATTGCTAAAATAGAAGCCGGAAATATATATGATATAGTTTTTATGGACCATATGATGCCTGATTTAAACGGTATGGAAACTACAAAGATTTTACGCGACATGGGATATGCAGAGCCTATTGTGGCCCTTACAGCCAATGCTCTTATTGGTCAAGCAGAGGAGTTTATGCGAAACGGTTTTGACGGTTTTGTATCTAAGCCTATACAAACAGCTCATTTAAACGGCATATTGAATAAGTTTATCAAAGATAAGTTTGATAAAGATGAAGAGGGGCGCATAAATCGTTTAAGGCAATTTGAAAGCCTTGATGTTAAAGGTTTTGACAAAAATTCCAAAAATAATTTACAATCCACAGACAATGATTCTGTTATGAACGATTTTATGAACAACCCTGAGATTGTTAAAAAGTTGAATTTAGATTTTGCTGAAGGTCAAAGAAATGTGATAGCTGAAATGGTTGCCGCTTACATGCAATCAGACTATGAAACGGCCTCGCGCCTGGCTCATACTGTAAAAGGCTTGGCGGGGCTTATATATGAAAATGGTTTGATGGAAATTGCGGGTCAAGTGGAAAAGGCCTTTAAGGCAAGAGAATTTCCTGATGAAACGATTGGGATTATGGAATCACAAATTAATAAAATAATCACAAGTATTGATGAGAAATACGGCAGAGAAGATAGGGGGAGTGTGGTTGCAGAAAATTTTGACAAAAGAATGGCTGTGGCTGTTTTGGACGGAATTTCCAAGATGCTCGACACAAATAATGCCGGAATAATCGAATATATACCGGAATTGGAGATGATACCCATGTCGGAAAAACTGATTGAGCATATTGATAAATTTGACTTTTCTGCGGCAAGGGATGCCCTTAAAACTTTAAGAACGGAGCATGGAATATGAGGGATAAAAATACTGCAATAAGAGCAATGAAGAAAGAAGACATGCCTCGCTGTGCAGAAATTAATGTGTTTGGATGGCGCAGTACATGTAGGGGCATTGTTTCGGATGAAATATTATTTAATAGAATGTCGGTTTCTTCGACAATTGCACAGCTTGAAGACTATCTTAAAAAGAATGATAATACAGAAAACTATGTGTTTGACGATGGCATAGTAAAAGCTTTTATGTCTATTGGGGTTTGCAGAGATGAAGACAAACCGAATGCGTTCGAGCTTTGGGGCATCTATGTTGAACCGCTTATGGAAATTCAAGGCATAGGTTTTGTGATGGTTAATTTTTTTGAGAAGAGAGCTATAGAGCAAGGATATGGGGAGATTTGCCTATGGATACTGGAAAAGAATAGGGATTTAAGGTATTTCTATGAGAAGCTGGGGTTTTATGCAGACGGCACAAGTAAATTTCTTGAAAATCTTAATGTTATGGAAGTAAGATATACTAAAACTCTGTAAACTACATAATTTGCCGGAGGTACAGATGGAAAAAACTAAAGATTGTATACTTATTGTAGATGACCAGCCTTCTCATCTTAGGGTGCTTTCCCATATTCTTATGCCGCATTATGAAGTGAAAATAGCCAAAGATGGGGATGAGGCTCTTGAAATTGCCGAAGAAGGCGGAGTAGATTTGATATTGCTGGATGTTGTAATGCCGGGAAAAAATGGCTTTGAAATTCTAAGCGAACTTAAAGAAAACAACAAAACAAAGAATCTTCCTGTAATATTTATTTCGGGCGAAAATTCATCGGAAGCTGAAGTGAAAGGATTATCTTTAGGTGCTGCGGACTATATAACCAAACCTTTTGCGGAAGCGGTTGTAAGACTTCGCATTGCATTGCATTTGCAATTAAAATCACAAATGCGCATCATAGAGCGCTTCAGTTTGACGGATGGCCTTACCGGCGTCGGCAATCGGCGCAATTTTGATATAGAAACCCGTCAGGAGTGGGATAAAGCAAGGCGCAGCCGCACGCATTTCTCCATGATGATGCTGGATATTGACTTTTTTAAAAGTGTAAACGACAAATACGGCCACTTAAACGGCGATATCTGCCTTCAAACTGTAGCCCGAGTTCTTATGAATCATAGTCCTGCCGGTTTAGTTTTTAGATGGGGAGGCGAAGAATTTGCCGTAATTCTGCCGCATTATGCTCATGAGGAAACAAAGAGCCTTGCAGAGCAAATTCGCAAAGCTATTGAAACTACGCCTGTTTATTGCGGAGAGCATATAGTTAATATCACTGCTAGTTTGGGATATTCCACTATAATACCGGACATTGCAGGGGGCGGGTTTAATTTTGAAGAATTTTGCCAAAGTGTAGATGATGCATTATATGCAGCTAAAAGGAATGGGCGCAATCGTACAGAGAGTGCGCTTATTAGGTCTGAATAATATTGAAATAGGAATAATTTCAAAATTAAATAAAATTATGCTTGAAGGAAGTAACTGGTTATGTTATTATAGAAATACAGAACCAGTTACCTTTTTATTGGAGTGAACTTAAATGAAATTAACAGACGCTGATTTGACAAAACAAGCTTTTATCTATGCTGCTATTCATTTATTGGCAAATCGTATGCAGACCATAGGTGACAAAATTGACAAGACAATTTCTGCAAAGCAATGGTTTGTATTGGCGGCAGTATCAAAATTTAATAAATCACCGCCAAATATAGGGGATATAGCAACGCTGCTTGGAACTTCACGGCAAAATGTCAAGAAGATGGCGAATATTCTTGAGCAGCGGGGATTTTTAAGATTAGAAAAAGACAAAAAAGACTTGAGAAATATACAGCTTCTCCTTACTGAACAATGCATAAACTATTTTAAAGGCAGAGAACAGCAAGAAAATAAGTATCTTGAAGATATTTTTTTGGATATGAATGATGAAATGCTTAATATGCTTTGTGAAGGCATGGGCAAGTTAGTTGAAAATATTGATATGTTATTGAAAACAGAGAATTAATTTGTTGAGGTGCAGGGTTATGAAGAAAAAGATTATCATTGCAAGCGTTGGTTTTATTATTGTTTTATTAGCAGTTGTAATTGCTGTATTTTTATCTGACCTTTCCGGTATGAGTGATATTGAATTACGGGGACTTAACTTAACTTCCTTTGATGACGGAAGCTATGTCGGAACTTTTGAGCATGGGCGTTTTACAAATACGCTGATTGTTCATGTCGAAAGTAATGAAATTATAGGAATTGACATTTATGACGATGTATTTGCGGCTTCAGTTACAAATGCTTCGGATGAAGTGTTTAGGAGAGTTATTGAGGTGCAGAATACAAGAATTGATGCCGTTTCCGGGGCAACGGCTACTACTAATGCATATTTAAAAGCCATTGAGAACGCTTTTATGCGATAATAAAAAGGAGAGAATATGAGTACATTAATTATTTATGCAAGCAAATACGGGTGTACAGCAGATTGTGCCGCTTACTTAAAAACAAAAATTTCAGGCAATACAAAGCTTATTGATGTGAACAAAGCGGATGGAAAAATAAGTTTAAATGAGTATGATACAATAATAATAGGCGGTTCGGTTTACATAGGCAAGGTTTCAAAAAAACTTCGTGTTTTTTGTGAAAATAATCTTGATTTATTGACCAAAAAAAGAGTGGGCATTTTTCTTTGCTGTGCGCTTTCAGAGCAAATAAATGAGGTTTTGAAATCTAATTTTCCGGCAGTGCTGCTGAATAAAGCTGCGGACATAAAAATATTTGGGAGCGAAGCTAGGTTGGAGAAGATGAGTTTTCTTGATAAGGCGATGATAAAAGTTGTTACGAAAGGTGATTACAGCAAATTTAAAATTTCGTATGAAAATATAGAAGATTTTGCAAAAAAATTAAGCTAAGGGGCTTTCTTGCCATAAGCTTGCGTATCTTTGCAGATGGTCACCAGACTATCACTCCACCTTAATGAAGATGACAAAAGCTTCCTTGTCTTGCAAAAATAAGACTCGCAAATATGTGCAAGCTTATAGCGGGAAAAATCCCGGAAATGCAAATAATACTTATACTATTCGGCTTGTAGTTGGCTTAGAAAAGAACAATAGATAAATACCAAAACTAATCTTGATAACACCATCAGATATACCAAAAAATACAAATGATATATTCGTAAAAACCATACCGGTTACAGAACATAGTGTACAAAGTATGCCTATATATATCATTGATTTTCCGTGAACAAAATAAAACATGAAAAAATGCAGTCCCACTGCAAGTAAGGCTCCAAGCCAAATCATTCGCCAATTCATGCTGCCGAAAAACGGGCCGCCAATAAAAAACATAAGCACAAACATTAAAATTATAGCTATGACTATCATTTTATTTTGAAATGACGATATTGTGCCTACAGATAGTTTTGTTGCTATTATAGGATTGAATGAAATACCAATCCCCACAGCATACCCTATTCCGAAAATAAACGGGTTAATTATCATATCTCCGCCAAAGATGGTTGCAATTGCGATTGTGATACCGATTATGCAAAACCACAGCCCGCAAACACGTTTAGCGTTGAATTCCAGTATCTGACTCTTGTTGTATCCAAGCCATTTAAGCATAGATTTACCCTCTCAATATAAGTTTTAATTATACACAGTTGCCGTAATATGTTTGGCGGCGGTTGGGCATATTGCCTACCGCCGCATTTACATATCATTTAAGTTTAAAACAATCCGGAAATACGCCCTTCATTATCCACATCTATTTTCTCCGAACTGGGCACTTTAGGCAAGCCGGGCATGGTCATAATATCTCCTACCAAAGCCACTATAAAACCGGCGCCCGCAGATACTTTGAGATTGCGCACAGTTATGGGGAATCCCTCCGGCGCACAGCGCAGATTTTGGTCGTCAGAGAAGCTGTACTGGGTTTTGGCCATGCATATAGGAAGATTGCCAAAACCAAGCTGCGCAAGCTGTCTTGCCTGGCGCTTGGCTTCGCCCGCCAAAATTACCTTGCTGCCCCTATAAATACGCTGAACAATAGCATTAAGCTTTTCTTCTATAGTCATATCCAAATCATAAGCGTGGCTCAATTGGCTTTCGCCCTCGCAAAGCCGTACAACTTCTTTGGCCAGAGCCTCTCCTCCTGCGCCGCCTTTGCCCCATACTTCCGAAAGAGCAACATTAACGCCCAGTGCGCGGCATTTATCTTCAATAAGCTGCAATTCCTCCACCGTATCGGTCGGGAAGCGGTTAATAGCCACAACAGCAGGCAAACCAAAAACTTTGGTTATATTTTCTACATGTCTTAGCAGATTTGGCATACCCTTTTCAAGCAGTTCTACATCAGGATTATTAAGATTATCTTTTTTTGCGCCGCCGTGATGCTTAAGTGCTCTAACGGTGGCAACGATTACTACTGCATCAGGCTTTAAGCTGCCCACGCGGCATTTAATATCCAAAAACTTTTCTGCGCCCAAATCTGCACCAAAACCCGCTTCGGTAACGGCATATTCACCAAGTTTAAGCGCCATGCGTGTTGCTGTAAGAGAATTGCATCCGTGGGCTATATTAGCAAAAGGTCCGCCGTGGATGAGGGCGGGCGTTCCCTCCAAAGTCTGTACTAAATTTGGCTTCAAAGCATCTTTTAAAAGAGCGGCCATTGCTCCATGCGCTTTTAAATCTGCCGCCGTAACCGGTTCATCGCTTGTATTGTAAGCCACAATCATACGGCCAAGCCTAGCCTTTAAGTCTTCAATATCTTTGGAAAGGCAAAGAACCGCCATAACCTCGCTTGCCACAACAATGTCAAAACCATCTTCACGAGGAACACCATTAGCTTTACCGCCAAGACCATTTGTAATAAAGCGCAGTTGGCGGTCATTCATATCTACGGCACGCTTCCAAGTGATTCTGCGTGTGTCGATTTTTAAATCATTTCCTTGATGTATATGATTGTCCAAAAGTGCCGCTAACAAGTTGTTTGCAGCCCCTATAGCGTGAAAATCCCCTGTAAAATGCAAATTAATATCTTCCATAGGTACAACTTGTGCATAACCGCCTCCCGCTGCGCCTCCTTTAACGCCGAAAACAGGCCCCAGGGAAGGTTCGCGCAGGGCTACAATGGATTTTTTGCCTATATAGCGCAATGCATCGGATAAACCGACAGTGGTGGTTGTTTTGCCTTCGCCCGCAGGTGTTGGATTGATAGCTGTTACCAGCACCAATTTACCGTCTTTTATATCTTTATTATCAGCCAAATATGCATAGTCTATTTTGGCTTTATAATTGCCGTATTGCTCTAAATATTTATCGTCAATACCGGCAGCCTCTGCAATTTCACGAATATGTTTAATTTTTGCTTCTTGTGCAATCTGAATATCTGATTTGTAGTCCATAATTCCTCCAATTAATATATTATTTTTCATTACTTATTTGATAAGCATGCAGAGTATTGCGCATCAAGATAGCTCTGGTCATAGGCCCCACACCACCGGGCACAGGTGTTATGTATGACGCAATGGGCTCTACGGCTGAATAATCAACATCACCGCATAACTTTCCGTCTGCTCCGCGGTTAATGGCCACATCAACGACAACGGCCCCGGGTTTTACCATATCTGCTGTAATAAGCCCTGCCTTGCCAACGGCCGCAACCAAAATATCCGCTTGCCTTGTAATGGCTGCCAAATTTTGCGTGCGGCTGTGGCAGATGGTAACGGTTGCATGGCGGTGCAAAAGCAGCATAGACTGAGGTTTGCCCACTATATTAGAGCGGCCGACCACTACGCAGTGTTTTCCTGCAGGGTCTATGCCGTAATGGTCCAGCATTTCCATAACGCCGGCAGGCGTACAGGGCAAAAATATGTAGTCGCCATGCACAATCTTGCCTACATTAAGCAAATTAAAGGCATCTACATCTTTTTGCGGAGATATTGCCTGTATAACTTTGTCCTCGCTGTATCCATCCGGCAAGGGCAGCTGTACCAAAATGCCGTGTATGTCTTTGCGGTTATTTAAACTATCTATCAAGTCCATAAGGGCATCTTCCCCCGCATCTTCCTTGAGGTGAAATTCTTCGCTGTGTATACCGCATTCAATACAGTCTCTTTTCTTGTTGTCCACATAGATACGGGATGCTTGATTATCTCCCACAATCACTACAGCCAAGCCCGGGGTAAAACCATTTTTTTGGATTTTACCGCGAACTTCTTCCTTAACTTTTTGCGCCAAGGCTTTACCGTCCATAATTATTGCCATATGTTACCTCCTTATTATGTTTCGCAAAACTTCTAGTTAGAATCTAACAGATTTTCGGATTAAATGCAATAGATTTTTATATTGTTTTGTGTTATAGTTATTTAGAATGGAGGGGTAAAATGGGCGAGCGCACTGGGAAATTACGTATTGATGCAAAGGCTATGATAGACAGAATTATTAAAGATAATCTCCCGGATGAAGCTGTGAAAACGGCTTTAAAGGGCAGAGAATTTGCTGATGGAGTTTATGTAATATCTATAGGAAAAGCGGCATGGACAATGGCCAATGTGGCGGCGGATGTATTGGGTGATAAACTTATTAAAGGAATTGTTATTACAAAATACGACCATTCTATGGGAAGTATTCCTAAAATGGATATATATGAGGCGGGGCATCCCATAATTGATGAAAATTCTTTGAAGGCCACTCGCAAAGTGATAGAACTTGCGCAAAGACTTGGAGAAGGGGATGAGCTGCTTTTGCTTTTAAGCGGCGGCGGAAGCGCTTTATTTGAAGCGCCCTTAGAGGGGGTTACATTGGAAGATTTACAGCAGCTTTCCGCTGACCTGCTGTCTGCCGGATGTGATATCGTAGAAATAAACATGATTCGCAAAAGACTGTCATCGGTTAAAGCAGGACGTTTTGCTCAAATTACGGCCCCTGCAAAAATTTTTGCCGTGGTTTTGTCTGATGTGCTGGGTGACAGGCTGGACACAATTTCATCCGGCCCCGCAGCCCCTGATGCTTCTATCGTGTCAGAATGTTTGGATGCCGTTAAAAAATACGGGATAATACTGAATGAGATTCAAAAGGCCCATTTGACAAAAGAAACGCCCAAGATACTTGATAATGTGGAAACAACAGTGGTGGGTTCTGTTCGTTCTCTTTGTGATTCTGCAGCCCTTTCTGCTACCTTCCTTGGATATGCTCCTCATATACTAACCACCATGCTCAATTGTGAAGCAAAAGAAGCGGGGCGTTTTCTTGCGGCTATAGCTAAAGACATTGATGCAGGCATTAGCCACTTTAAAAGACCTTGCGCTGTCATCTGCGGAGGAGAAACGGTGGTAAACTTGAAAGGAAATGGCAAAGGAGGGCGCAATCAAGAATTGGCTTTAGCGGCGGCAGAAGGTTTGGCGGGTTTAAAAGGTGCTGTGCTGTTTTCTCTTGGTTCGGATGGCACAGATGGGCCAACTGATGCTGCCGGAGGTATAGTGGATGGTGATACTAAAGATGAATTGGGGAATGCCGGTTTCACTGTGCATGAATTGTTGGCTAATAATGATGCATATACAGGCTTATCTGCTGTAGACGGCTTGATTATTACCGGACCCACAGGGACGAATGTTAATGATGTTGTTGTATTATTGATGGATAAATAATGACATTTGGGGGAGAGATACATATGATAAATATTGGCAATGATTGGGATATAATTGTTAAGGAAGAAGAAAAAAAGCCCTATTATCAAAGACTTAGAGGTTTTTTGAAGCAAGAATACAGTACAAAAACAATATATCCGCATATGAATGAAATTTTTTCGGCCCTTTGTCATACATCATACAGCGAAGCGAAAGTGGTAATTTTGGGCCAAGACCCCTATATAAATCCAAGAGAAGCTCACGGCATGGCTTTTTCTGTAATGCCGGGAGCAAAAACGCCGCCATCGCTTCAAAATATTTTCAAAGAATTGGGAAGTGATTTGGGTTGCAGCATGCCTAATAACGGTTATCTTATGCCTTGGGCAAAACAAGGCGTGCTGCTGCTTAATACTGTATTAACAGTAGAAGCGGGGCGTTCTAAATCTCATGCTAAAAAGGGTTGGGAGGAATTTACAGATAGTCTTATAATTGAACTAAATAACAGAAATACACCGCTTGTCTTTATGCTATGGGGCAAGGCGGCGGAAGAAAAGCTAAAATTAATAGATAATAATATACACATGGTTCTTATTGCTGCCCATCCAAGCCCGCTAGCCGGAGGACGGTTTTTTGGATGCAAGCACTTCTCTAAAGCTAATGAATTTTTAGCAAAGCAAGGCATGCAGACAATTGACTGGCAAATACCAAATATTTAAGAAAAGTATGAGTGAAAAATGCAGTTATTACATTCTCGGGCAATTGATTACTCTATGTCGGATATTGCTGCTCCTTCAAGGGTATATAGATGAACAAGGCATACATTTGGATAATGAGATTTAAACCTGTTAAAAGCTTCTTTTCTATTTCTCTGCCGATATTTCGTAAGGAAGTTAATTCATTCAATCGCTATGCTGTTAGGGGCTTGAGAAAAAAGCCTACTAAAACACATGGCTATCGGCTCATTTGCGGCATAAATAAAGCGTTTTGGATTATGGAAAAGAAGTGATTAACGGATGCTTATTCGCGTATCTTCCTTTATGCCTTATTCACGAAAATAATCGAACACCCACATACCGTTTTTGCAATATCTCCTGCTATCAAGGAAAATGATAGTTCAGTTGTACCACTAAAGCAAGCCGAAATTTTTCATCTGTGTTTCTAAAGCAGTTGCGGTTGCATTTAATTGTGAGTGATTTACATCAACGCCCGCATCATAATAGTGGTTTATTTCTGAAACAAGTTCATAAAAATACATTTTCAACGGAAAATTTTCACTTAAAGGGAACTTATCTGCATATATATCGAGTAAATTGTAGTATTTTCCATTTGCATTGTTTAATTGATATAAATCAAGTTCAGAATCAGCCCAACAGCAGTTAAATGGGTCAATTACTGCGTTCACACATGTCAAGTCTTCATCAAGGAGTACATTCCATGTGTTGTAGTCACCATGAATCAAGCGTGCTTCCGTAATAGGCAAGTAAAATATTCCTTCATAATTTTCAATAGCATTTTTAAACACTAAAAGAATGGATTTATCAAGTTTTCCACTGTTACACATCAGTTCCGCTTTTCGTAGTGAGGCATCTGCTTTTGGCTTATAAAATAGTTTCCAATCAGACTCGTAACTGTCTGCGTCAATTTCACCGAAACCTTTCGGATTGATAGTTTTATGGTATGAAATTAAGTTTTCAATTATAGATTCTGCAATGGCATTTCGGTTATCATCATCAATAACAAGCGTAGCATCTCCGGCATTTATTCCTGAAATATATTCCATGATGATAATATCATTGGGAATATCATCGTTTGACATATGAACATAATATACTTCAGGAATTTTTACAGTCGAGTGAGCAGATAGGACTTTTAATTGACAAGCTTCTTTTTTAGCAAGATGCGGGTATAGATATATTTTTACAGCCAGATTATAGGGTGCTGTATGGAGTTCCGCTAAAAACACACGCCCATAAAATCCTCCGCCCATAGGAACAATATTTTTTGGAGTGCTGAAATAATGCTTTTGGACAATAGATTCGACTATATTTTTCATAACCTACCTCCTATTTTTTGCCTTATGGCAATTATATCATGGGGGGAGTAAACAGTCACAAGCGCAAAGTGTTAAAGCTTAAGAACCTTATTCTTCGCAAAACCCTTAACGAGTGTTCAGCTATTTGTATTATCCTTTAATCCCCAAACCTATTTCATCCACTTCATAATCAAATAAACTGGTACTCATATATTTTAAACCACAGTCATTAATAACAATACCAAAATGCTTGCCGCTATCCGGCCCTTTAAGCTGCTTCACGGCTGCCATTAAATTTGCTCCTGAAGAAAAGCCGGCAAAGATACCCTCTTTTTTTGCCAAAAGGCGCGTCATCCTCTCTGCTTCTTCGTCGGTAACGGTGATGGCTCCGTCTATAAGGTCACGATTCACAATGTCCAAAGCTTTGGAATATCCTCCGCCCTGTATTTTGTGGCTTGCGCCGGGCGTTACTTCGCCTTTATAGAAAGCGCAGCCAAAAGGCTCTACGGCATAGCATTTAATATCCGGGTTAAGACGCTTAAACACAGTGGAATATCCCGTAAAAGTGCCGCCTGTACCTACAAAATCAGCAAAGGCACCAATTTTTCCTCCGGATTGTTCCCACATTTCAAGGGCCGCGGGTTCTTGTGCAAGAGCATTGTCGAAATTTCTAAACTGGTCCAAGAAAAATGCGCCTGTTTCTTCGGCGATACGGTCTGCGGCAATTTCTACCAATTTAATATCCTCGCTGGACACCTTGCCTTTTACAGAGCCGGGGGCTTGGTCTACAAAAACAATTTCGCCGCCAAAGGCTTCTATCATAGCCGCCCTTTCTTTAGAATTACCTCGTGAAATTACGCAAATAAGCCTATAACCCTTTGCAGAACACACCATAGCAACGCCTGTGCCGGTATTGCCGCTTGTCATTTCAAGAACGGGCTGTCCGGGCGATAAAAGTCCTTTTCGCTCTGCAAGTTCAATCATGCCAAGTGCAATTCTGTCTTTTTTGGAAAAACTGGGATTAAGATATTCCAATTTTGCAAAAATATCCCCTTCGTAACCAAAATGCGCCTTTATTCTGTCAAGGCGGAGCAAGGGTGTTTTCCCTATGGCTTGAGTAATGCTGGTAATAAATTTTCCCACAAAATCTCCCCCTAAATATCTAAATATCGTCAACTTGATATTATCATAGAATATTTCCAAAGTCAACGTTTTATTAAGAATAAAATTTAGTAAAACTAACTAGGAATTTAACTTGAAAAAGAGTTATGGATATGTTAACATAGCTAGTGAAGATTGTACATCATCTAAAGATAAAGAAAGGGTGTTTTGTATTGGAAATTTTGAAAGACTATTTGGCCCAGCCGAATAGCAGCCTTAACCCCGAAATGACGGCTTTTACCGCTAATTTGGATTTGGTTGCAAAATCTTATCCCGAGGTTGCCCGCGGCATTGTAAAAGAATTAATTGACCAACGACGACACTTAAAACTTATTGCCAGCGAGAATTTCTGTTCTCCTGCCGTGCAAAGCGCAATGGGCAATCTTTTGACTGACAAATATGCCGAAGGCTATGTAGGAAACCGTTTTTATGCGGGCTGCGATAATGTGGATGACATTGAAGGGCTTGCCTGCAAAGAAGCCTGTGATTTGTTCGGCGCAGAACATGCATATGTACAGCCGCATTCCGGCGCAGATGCCAATTTAGTGGCCTTTTGGGCCATATTGCGCAAGCATGTGCAGACTCCCATGCTGGACAAGCTTGAAGAAAAAAATCTCTTGGCCATAACCAAAGAAGAATGGGATGATATCCGCAACCAAATGGGAAATCAAAAGCTTTTGGGGATGGATTTATATTCCGGCGGACATTTGACACATGGTTACAGACACAATGTATCTGCACAGATGTTTGATGTTTATAACTATACTGTGGATAAAGAAACCGGCTTATTAGACTATGATAATCTGCGCAAAATGCTGCATGATATTAAACCGCTTATTTTCCTTATTGGTTTTAGCGCTTATACACGTAATATTGACTATGCATTGTTAAAAGGATATGCCGATGAAGTTGGTGCTGTATTAATGGTAGATATGGCCCATTTTGCGGGACTTGTGGCTGGCGGCGCACTCAGCGGTAAATTTAATCCCGTTGAATATGCAGATGTAGTTACCACCACAACTCATAAAACTTTAAGAGGTCCAAGAGGCGGCATGGTTCTGTGCAAAAAAGCATATGCGGAATATGTTGACAAGGGCTGCCCGCATGTTATAGGCGGGCCTCTTCCGCATGTTATGGCGGCAAAAGCCATTGCTTTTAAAGAGGCGAATTCTGATGGATTTAAAAAATATGCGCATAATGTTGTTGCAAATGCAAAGGCACTTGCCGATGCGCTTATAGCGCAAGGCATTACCGTCCAAACCGGCGGCACTGACAATCATATTGTTTTGGTTAATGTAGAAGTGCTGGGCCTTACAGGGCGCCAAGCCGAAAACGCTTTGCGTGAATGCGGACTTACGCTTAACCGAAATACCCTGCCTTTTGATAAATTCGGTCCGTGGTATACCAGCGGTTTGCGCTTCGGCACACCTGCCACAACCACTTTGGGCATGGGACCTTCGGAAATGGCGCAAATTGCAGAAATTATTGCAAGCGTTCTTAAAGATGCCGTTCCTGCACTTGATAAAAAAGGCAATAAGTCAAAGGCCAAGTACATACTTGATGAGAATGTAAAGGCCGAATCAATACAAAAAGTTAAAAATATTTTGGATAAGTTTGTACTATATCCTGAGATTGATGCGTCATTTTTGCGTAAATATTTTACTGATTTATAGGAGAATGTTATGCCTGAAATTCAATATAGGACATATGACTGTAAATTAGACGCTGATATTTTTATCTGTATGGCTAACCAGGTCTGGCCCGGTACTTATAATGAAAAGCATACGGAAGAAGCCCTTAAAAAGACTATAAATACCACCGCTTGGGATGACGATAAACTTGTGGGATGTGTACGGGTATTGTCAGACGGATATTTCTTTGGTACTGTATCAGAAATACTTGTATTGCCTGAATATCGGCGCAAAGGAATTGGCAAAAAACTGATGGAACTGGCCTTTGACACCTCTCCGACTTCATTATTTTTCGGTGCGCAGCCGGAAGTCTGCGGTTTTTATGAAAAGCTGGGATATGAAAAATCTTTTCAATCTTTTCGCAAGGGCAAGCCCAGAAAGCAATAGATTTCATACCAACTTACAACCTATCCAGCACTAACTAACTTGTCTTTTTGCTGCAATGCTTCGGTCAAAAAATCTTATGTGTCTTTGGACACACTGCGATTTTTAGCCCTTTGCCCCAAGCCCGGCAGGGCGTTAAGGGGTTGCGACAAAAATCCTGCGTTATTTAGCACTGTTTAGATTGCAAGTTGGTATTATATGGTTTTTGAGGAGAAAGATGGACCAATTTTATATGAATAAAGCCCTAAAGCTGGCAGAAACCGCTTTAGGAATAGAAGAAGTCCCCATAGGCTGTGTCATTGTCTATGGGGACAAAATTATAGGCAGGGGTTATAATCTGCGTAACAGCAAGAAAAACACCCTTTATCACGCTGAAATTATTGCCATAAATGAAGCCAGTGCCGCTTTGGGAGATTGGCGTTTGGAAGGCTGCACTTTATATGTGACCATAGAGCCATGCCCAATGTGCGCCGGAGCTATTTTGCAGGCCCGGATACCCCGATTGGTATATGGTGCAAAAAGCCCTAAAGCTGGTGCTGCGGGTTCTGTTGTCAATTTGCTTCAAAACCCGGATTTTAACCATTATACGAACATTACGGAAGGAGTTTTAGAAGAGGAATGCTCTGTTTTGATGACTAAGTTTTTTGAGCGCTTCCGGAATAAAAAAGGAATATAATTATATGGAAGTTAAAATCCGTTTTTTAACGGCTTTAAAAAATGCTTGACAAACACTGGAAACCAATATATAATGCAAATTGCATATGAAGGGAATATAAATGCGTATTTCTACATAACAAAATAAGGGCAAAATGTTGTTTATGCACAAAGATGTGCTTGTCCGTAAAAACCCGCAAAGTTTCACCCGGACAAGCACCCTCGGCCCTTAAAAAGAACCTGGGAAAATTATATCTCACTCAGGTTTATTTGTCAAGCACAGCAAAAGTACTTGGCAATATAATGAATACGGCTGAAAGAGTGAGTTACTTTATGAAGCACTATACTCCAAAAACAATTTATGAACATGGCATTATCCTTTTGCATGCTGAACTAAGGGAAAAATTGGGCTTGAAGCCGGGCGCAGAGGTTGCTTTTGCATCCGAAGGGGATGCAATTGTTTTGCAAAAGGTGGGCGGAGAAAGTACTTTATCTAAATTCCATACAAGAAAAGTAAATTCATTCGGAAGATTGTATATACCTTATGAATTAAGAAAGATAAAGAAATGGAAACCGGGTGACAAGCTTTCTGTTTGCTGTACGGATGACGGAAGGGTTATATTGGAGCTGCTTCACACTCATTACTAACTTTTTAAAGATACTGCATCGCAGGGGCGTGCCTGTGGCCGCCTGGGTTTTGCATATAAAATAGTCAACTATATTGTAGCCGTTCCGATTTAAAGTCAGCCTCAGACTGCGCTTTTATTCCTCATTGAAGCGCTGCGAAATAAAAGCTTGCTTCGGCTGATTTTAAATCGGAACGACTATAGGATAATCCCATAAATAAACCGCAGAGCATCTTTCGTGAAAAACATTTTCAAAGATGCTCTGCGGTTTATTTAAAATTAATGTAAATAAGTGTTATCTTCCTCCGCAGAAAAAGGAATCAATCATACGCAAGTCAAAACCCATAAATACCCACCTGTTTGCCATCCAGCGATATCCTGCAACAGACCTTCTGCCGATAAATGTGGGGAAAAACCAGAATTGCTGGCGGTTATTAAGCCAGATATAAGTATGTGAATAAAGGCATCCAAAGATTGCGCCGGGGTCTACGGCACGCAGAGCCGGTGACATATGAGGGGTATATGCAGGCGGAGCAAAACGAGGGGCGGAACCTGGATGGTGATGATTTCCGCGGTTCGGATGATTGCCCGGGCGGTTGTGGTGAGGCGGATTGTGATGATGGCCGGGTCCGGGAATTTGCCCCGGTCTGGGGATATGGCGTGCGTTGTGGCTGCTTGCATCTTCTTTTGCGGCAAAAAGGTCATCGTCCGCGCTGTTATTTAAACTGCCCCTTCTTGCAAATTCGATAAAAGCTTCTTTTGCATCCAATTCCGCAAAAGGGTCTGTATTAAGCTCCGCATCCATATCAGAATTAAAATCTGTATTCGGTGTCAAATCTTCACTTACATCCGGATTATCAAGAATCCTTTCAAAAATATCTTCTCTAAGTGCCATTAAATGCTCTCTCATACGCTGCCTCCTAAATTTCAAAACATAATGCATTATATGAGGGCGGCATTAAAAAGTTACTTTAAGCATGTCTAATTATAGTACAGAGATTATATAAATCTTAAATAAAATATTTAAGATTAAGGCTGAATACAAAAGGCGGCTGCAAGCCGCCCCTGCGTTTGTTGTGATGTCAAAGGTTTTGTTAAATAATATACTTAGGATTTTTTGCGGGCTGTGCATCCATTTCGGCTTTTTTTGCTTCATAGCCCGGACGTCCAAAATATGCATATGTGGCGTTTTTGCCTTCTTCTACGCCGGGCTGGTCAAAAGCGTCAATATTAAGCAGTTCACCGGCAAAGGCTGTTGCCACTTCCAGCATATATAGAAGCTGGCCTACAGTAAATTCATTAACTTCGGGAAGAGTGATGGTCATATTCATTCTTCCGGCTTGCTGCAAGGCATATTCCGTTGCCTTTTGTTCTGCAATAAGCAGCTCTGACAGGCTGTGTCCTCCAAGAAAACCAAGACTTGGTACGTCAGCAAAACTAACAGGAATTTCAACATCAACCGGGAATTTATCCACGCCGACAAGTACAAGCACTTTGTCATAAGGCCCTTCCACATATAACTGCACCTGCGAATGCTGGTCGGTAACGCCAAGGGCCTTAACAGGAGTTTGCCCGACATTTACCACTTTTCCGTCATTATCAAATTTCTTGCCGAGCGATTCGGCCCATAATTGCGCATACCAGTCGGAAATAAATCTAAGCGAATCGGCATAGGGCATCATGACAGAGATGTTTTTATCTTTTTTCATTGCGATATAATGGAGGATTGCATAGATATATGCAGGATTTTCCCAGATATTTTCATTTTGGCACAGTTCGTCCATATAAGCCGCTCCTGCCAGCAGTTTTTCTATGTCTATGCCGCAAATTGCGGCGGGAAGCAGCCCCACGGGACATAATTGCGAAAAACGCCCGCCAACGCCGCCGGGAATGTAGAAGGTCTTATATCCTTCGGCTTTAGCTATTTTTATTAGATTGCCATTTTCTTTGTCGGTGGTGCAGACCAAATGATTTTTAGCTGCTTCTTTGCCTAAATTTTTCTCTAAAATATCTTTAATTATCATAAACTGCGCCATAGTTTCTGATGTAGAACCGGATTTGGAAACTACGCTGAATAGTGTCTTTTTTAAGTCTACAACAGATAGCAAGCGGGACATTGTAACGGGGTCTATATTATCAGCTACAAAAAGTTTTGGATTTTCAGCTCTTTGCGAAGCACAGACATTGTAAAACGGACTATGTATGGCTTGCTGCAAGGCAATCGGCCCAAGGGCCGAGCCGCCAATGCCGAAAACCACCAAAGCTTCAAATTTTTGACGGACTTCTTTGGAAAAAGCCAAAATGTCTTGAACCACATCGGCCTGGTTATGCGGTAAATCACGCCATTCCATCCTGCTTCTCTTTGTTTCCATAGCTTTAATTGCACCATCAATCTTATTTTTTATATTATCAATATCTGACAATATAATTCCATCTGCACCTACAAATTCTTTTAACATGTTGTTTACATCCAGTTTGATTTTTAAATCTTTCATAATATTCCTCCTGTGTTTATATTTGGCAGTTCATATAGTGACTTAAAAATATATCCTTCTTTTTGTATGGAATCTATTATATCTGCCATAGCCTCTGCATTGGATGATGAAACGGCATGAAGCAGCAAAATTGCGCCCGGATGTAAATCTTCCATGACTTTCTTGTGAGCGGCGGCAGCTCCGGGCTGACTATCTTCCAGCCAATCTTTATATGCAAAGCTCCAAAAAATTGTATGATAACCGCAGTCTTTGGCTATTGCAAGCACCTTTTCGCTGTATTCTCCCATTGGTGGCCGGAAAAACGGCGGCATATCTGTGCCTGTTATTTCCTTAAAATAGTCGGCTACACCAACTAATTCCGCAGTCATATCCTCCTTTGACAAGCTTGGAGAACTTTTGTGGCGTATTGTATGATTACCCACGATATGCCCTTCGTCAACCATGCGGGCTATAAGCTCCGGGTTATCTTTAATATATGACTTTGTAACGAAAAAAGCTGCTGTAACATCTTTGTCAAGCAAAACATCCAATATTTTTTCGGTATAGCCGTTTTCATAGCCCTCGTCGAAAGTAAGATATACCTCTTTTTGGCTTGTATCTCCTAAATAATAAGCCGAAAACTCTTCTAAATTAATTTCATTTTGAGCGTCCGGAGGTAAGTGCCTGTCTGTTTGCCGTTCAAAGTACCATCTTTTTAAATCGTTTGAAAAACCGCTTGCGGCAATTAGGCCGGTCATAGCAAAAAACATTAGCTTAATTAACATATTCTTCATATAACACCTCTATTATATCATTTAAGGTTTATAGTTTCCACAATAAAATTAAATGATGATGGTATTATATAGCATGACGAAAAACGAGATGAGATAGATTTAAGCGTTGCAGCGCTTAAATCGTATTGAAGCGTAAGTTTTGCATTATGGTATTATCTTCAAAATAAGATAACTTTCCGGCTTGACAAACCTATGACAATATAATAGAATTGAAAAGTATGTAATTTTTGGAGGGAGGGTTGTGATGATTGGCATAAATATAACAGCAACGGCTCATTATGTGCCGTCCAGGGTGCTGACTAACGATGAAATAGGAACATGGGTGGACACGTCGGACGAATGGATAATAAAACGTACAGGCATAAGCCGCAGGCATATTTCCGAAGGAGAAAACTCGTCGGATTTGGGTATTATGGTGGCAAATGAACTGTTGAAAAAAACGCAGTTAAGCCCAAGGGATATTGATATTATAATAGTAACGACAGTTACGCCTGATTATATGTCACCGTCTACTGCCTGTATAATTCAAGAAGCTATCGGTGCTGAAAATGCCTTTGTTTTTGATGTAAATGCAGCTTGCACCGGTTTTGTATACGGTTTTTCGGTAGCACATAAATACTTGCAGTCGGGACTTTATAAAAATGTTATGCTTATTGGCGCAGAAGTTTTGTCAAAATATATTGACTGGACTGACAGAGGAACTTGCATTCTTTTTGCCGATGGAGCAGGCGGCATGATGTTATCTGCCAAAGAAGGCGGAATCTATGCGGAAAAACTGCATGCCAAGGGGTCTAAAACCATTACCGTGTCACATCATGATGTTGTTAATCCCTTTAGTAAAGGGAGCAGGGATATAGATTATATTAAAATGGGCGGACGTGAAGTTTTTGAATTTGCCGTAAAATCCGTATCCGAAAATATTGATGACTTATTGAAGCAAGCTGGCTATAATATAGAAGATATTGATTATATCATACCTCATCAAGCCAATGGGCGTATTATTGAGGGCATAGCAAAAAAAATGAAAGTGAATATTTCAAAATTCTATACTAATATAGAAAATTTTGGTAATACATCATCAGCCAGCATACCCATTGCCATTGATGAAATGATTCAGCGGGGCATCTTAAAACCCGGGCATAAAATTATTATGTCGGGCTTTGGCGGCGGGTTAACATGGGGAAGTGTATTAATTGAATTTTAGGGAGGCAATATGGGAAATCGTATCTGTGAATTACTTGGAATAAAATATCCGATTTTTCAAGGCGCAATGGCATGGATTTCGGAATCTTCATTGGCTTCTGCTGTATCCAATGCAGGCGGTTTGGGAATTATTGCCGCAGGAAACGCACCGGCGGAAATTGTGCTTGCGCATATCAAAAAAACCAAAGAATTGACGGACAAGCCCTTTGGCGTAAATATTATGCTGCTTTCCCCCCATGCGGATGAAGTGGCGGAAATTTGCTGTAAAGAGGGCGTGAAAGTTGTAACAACAGGTGCAGGGACTCCGGGTAAATACATGGAGATGTTTAAAGACCATAAAGTTATTGTCATCCCGGTAATTCCTTCTGTTGCAATTGCCAAAAAAATGGAGAAAATCGGAGCTGATGCTGTTATTCCGGAAGGTATGGAAGCCGGCGGGCATATCGGTAAATTAACTACTATGTGCCTTGTTCCGCAAATTGTTGATGCCGTGAACATACCCGTTGTTGCCGCAGGCGGAATAGCCGACGGAAGGGGCATGGCGGCCGTACACATGCTGGGTGCAGAGGGTTTCCAAATTGGAACAAGGTTTTTGGTGGCCAAAGAATGTATTGCCCATGATAATTATAAAAAAGCGGTTATTAAAGCTAAAGACATAGACAGCGTGATAACGGGACAGATTACAGGACATCCTGTACGCAGTTTGCGCAATAAAATGACTAACAGATTTTTGGAAGTTGAGAAAGAAGAAGCTAAAAAAGATGTGCCTGATATTCACAGGATTGAAGAATTGGGCGTTGGCGCACTGCGCAAAGCGGTGGTAGACGGCGATATGGACGGCGGAACTGTTATGGCGGGACAGATTGCGGCTTTGGTTAACAAAGAACAGGCGGCAGAAGAGATAATTCAAGAGATTTGGGGCGAATATAAGGAGCTGGTTAAATGAAAGCGATAATGTTCAGCGGCCAGGGCGCACAAAAAATCGGTATGGGCAAAGAATTTTATGATAATTTTGATATCTGCCGCAAGACTTTTGATGAAGCTTCGGAAGCTCTTGGATTAGATATTTCGAGGATTTGTTTTGAAGAAAATGATATGCTTAATCAGACAATCTATGCCCAGCCGGCATTATTAACTGTCAGTATTTGCGCATATAGACTGCTAAGAGAAAAAGCTTTTATGCCGGATATTCTTATGGGTTTGTCCCTTGGGGAATATTCTGCGCTTACTGCTTCGGGGGCAATAGAATTTGCTGATGCTGTCCGCTTAGTACACCGCCGGGGTCAAATCATGACGGAACTTGCAAAACCGGGCGGCATGGTTGCAAGTGTAAGGCTTTCCAAAGAAACGCTTGAAGAAATCTGTTTAAATTCTCAAAATCAAGGCCTGGGTTTTGTAGCCTGCGCCAATTTCAACACATATGACCAAATTGTGCTTGCGGGTGAAAAGGCCGCCTTGGATTTTTGCATGTCGGAGATTAAAAAAGCGGGGGGGAGAGCAATTCCTTTACAGGTTTCCGGCCCCTTTCATACTAAGTTACTGGATAAAGCCGCAGAGAAATTCCGCGAAGAACTTTTAAAACTTAATGTTTCCGAACCTAAGATGCCCATTATTTCTAATTTAACGGCAGATAAGTTTAACATAGAAGATTATGCAGAGCATTTGACACAGCATATGATTTCGCCGGTAAGATGGGTTGAATCCGTTGAAAAGGCTGTTTCTATGGGTGTTTATAAATTTATAGAGCTTGGCAGCGGAAAGACCTTAATGGGCTTCGTTAAGAAAATTGATGATACTGTGGATTGCTTTGCTGTAGAATCTATAGGTGATTTGGAGGGGATATTGTGAATAAACGCAAAGTTGCTGTAGTAACCGGTGCCGCAAAGGGCATTGGGCGGGCAATAGCTCTTAAATTTGCGCAAAGCGGTGCAGATGTGGTGGTTAATTACCGCTCAACTGACCCGGCTGATTTAGTTTCTGAAATCGAATCTCTTGGAGTTTCTTGCCTTGCCGTAAAAGCTGATATAAGTGATTTTGAACAGGCAAAGGAACTTGTATCGGCAGCTATGGAGAAATTCGGAAGCGTTGATTATCTTATAAACAATGCCGGAATCACTAAAGACGGCTTGATTTTGAAAATGAGCGAGACGGATTTTGATGCCGTGGTGGGCACCAATCTCAAAGGAGCATTTAACACTATTCGTCATTGTTCGAACATAATGCTAAAACAAAAATCAGGTGCAATTGTGAATATTACCAGTGTTGTCGGGCTTCACGGAAATGGCGGACAAGCCAATTATTCCGCCGCAAAGTCCGGACTTGTGGGACTTACAAAGTCTGTTGCAAAAGAACTTGGCAGCCGGGGCATCACTGCAAATGCCATTGCTCCCGGCTTTATCGAAACCGATATGACGGACAATTTGCCTGAAGCTGTTAAAGGAAAAATTTTGGAATCCATTGCTTTAAGGCGTTACGGAAAGGCTGAAGAAGTTGCTGATTTGGTGTATTTTGTAGCAAATTGCAAGTATATGACAGCACAGATTATCACTATTGACGGAGGCATGAGCTAGTGCAGCCTAAAATAGCACGGCTACATGTTTCGAGCAGCAAGCGGCTAATTTGCATAAGCGACATTCACGGTGAATTGGATTTGTTCAGGCATTTGCTTGAAAAAGTGGCTTTTTGCGATGATGACATACTTGTCCTTTTGGGTGACATATTTCTTAAAGGAAGCCGGTGCCATGATTGCTTGAAATATGTTATAGAACTGTCCAAAAAGCCGGGGGTTCATGTTCTTAGGGGTAATTGTGATATAACAACGGAAAATTATCTGAGCGAATCAGAAAAATTATGGCTGGATGCTCTTCCGCATATAATCGAAAGCGAAAAATTTATCTTTGTGCATGCCGGTATTAAAGGGATGAATCTTGAAGAACAAGACCCGAATTTTTGTATGCGCAATGATGCTTTTATAGAAAGTTATGACGGCCCTGCATTTGATAAATGGGTTATAGTGGGACATTGGCCTGTTGATAATTGCTGTCATGCCATACCTTGTCAGAATCCTATTGTTAACAGCGAAAAGCGCATAATCAATATAGATGGCGGCAATGTGATAAGGAAAACCGGTCAACTTAATGCTTTTATGGTTTATGATGATAAGTTTTCATATGAAAGTGTTGACAAACTTCCCACAGTTATAATCGAGCAGGCACAGGATGGCAGCAAGGGAACACTGCATGTTACTTGGAAGGAACATTTTATTGAAATTGCGGAGGATGGCGCAGAACTTATCAATGTGCGGCATTTGGCAAGCGGCAGGACGCTGTTGATGCCCGGAAGTGAAATATGGAAAGATGCAGAAGGCAGATATTGTGCGGGTGCAATGGCCACAGACCATTTTCTTTCAGTAAAGCCGGGGGATATTGTATCGGTTGTAAAAAGCTTTTCTGACAGGATATTTGCAAAGATTAATGGGGTTTGCGGCTGGATTTACATAGGCCATCGCTCATAAATTTATATAGTTTGAAAGGAGGAACTCTTCTTGAATAGAGTTGTTGTTACAGGCATGGGAGTAATTTCTTCCATTGGAAATAACTTGAAGAGTTTTGCTGAAAATTTACAAAATGGGGTTGTGGGTATAAGGCCCCTTACTAAAGTACAAATCGAAGGAAATCCTGTTAAATTAGCGGCAGAAGTGATAAATTATGATTCTTCACTTGACATTCCCGCCAAAGAAGCTAAACGCATGGACACTTTTAGTCAATATGCCCTGTCTGCCGCTTCTCAAGCTGTTGCACAAAGCGGACTGAATTTGGATGATGTAGATAAAAAGCGGCTGGGAGTTATTATAGGGTCCGGCATTGGCGGCATGGAAACCTTTGAGAATGAAATAGTAAAGATGTATGAAAAGGGCGGCATGCGTATTGCCCCGCTGTTTATACCTATGATGATTGGAAACATGGCGGCGGGCAATGTAGCTATACGCTATGGAGCAAAAGGTGTATGCACAAATGTTGTAACTGCGTGCGCCACATCAGGAAATACAATTGGAGAAGCCTTCCGCAGCATAAGGCATGGGTACTCCGATATAATCATTGCGGGCGGCGCAGAAGCGTCCATAACCAGGGCGGCTGTGGCTGGTTTTAATGCTCTAAAGGCCATTAGTCAGGCAGAAGACCCCTTGCGTGCATCTATTCCTTTTGATGCAGAGCGTAACGGCTTTATAATCGGCGAAGGGGCCGGAATACTTATTTTGGAAAACTATGAAACAGCTAAAGTCAGGGGTGCAAAGATACTGGCAGAGATTATAGGATACGGCACCAATTGCGATGCCTACCATATGACTGCACCGTCACCGGAAGGTGAAGGAGCGGCGGATTGCATGCTTGAAGCTGTTAGGGATGCAAAAATAGAACTCGAACAAGTGGAATATATCAATGCTCACGGCACAAGCACGCCGCTAAATGATGCTGCTGAAACAATGGCAATAAAACGGACTTTTAGGGATTATGCACCAAATTTGCTTGTAAGCTCTACAAAATCCCAAATCGGGCATTTGCTTGGAGCTGCAGGAGCTGTAGAAGTTATAGCCACCATAACGGGCATGCTTAATGGATTTGTGCCGGCCACAATGGGGCTTAAAATACCTGACCCGGAATGTGATTTAAACTATGTACCAAATAAAATCGTCAATAAGCAGATTAATTATGCATTGTCAAACAATTTTGGTTTTGGCGGGCACAATGCTGCATTATGCATAAAACGCTGGGAGGAATAAAAAATGACTTTAAAAGAAATTATGGAACTTACGCAATGGTTGGAAAAATCGGCATTTACGTCGTATTCACTTAGTTTGAACGGCATACACATCAGTATGGGCAAGCATCAGCATCCCGGAAGTTACGGCTATTCGCATCCGGGTGATGTGATATCTACCTGGGCATATCAGCAAGCACCGCCTGTTGCTGCTGCAAGCACAATGCAAATGCCTGTTATGGGTACAACAAATGTTGAAACTGCGCAAGCTCCGGCTTCGCCTGTTGCTGAAACTAAAATTGCATCCGAAGGACATATGATAACATCACCCTTTGTAGGTACATTCTACGACAGGTCAAACCCTGAATCAGAACCATTTGTAAAGCTTGGACAAACCGTTAAAAAGGGTGATGTTCTGTGCATCTTAGAAGCGATGAAGATGATGAATGAACTTACCGCCGATGTAGATGGTACTATAGCGGAAATTTATATCCAAAATGCAGAAATGGTAGAAGCAAGAGCGCCTTTGTTTAGGATAGAGGTATAGTATGGAAATAGTTGATATAATGAAAGTGATTCCTCATAGACCGCCTTTTTTATTGGTAGACAGAGTGCTTGAAATAGAAGCGGGCAAACGTATTGTTGCTATAAAAAATGTGACTATGAACGAGGACTTTTTTGTCGGGCATTTTCCGCAGGAACCTGTTATGCCGGGCGTATTAATTATTGAAGCCTTAGCGCAGGCGGGTGCGGTTGCTTTATTGTCCATGCCTGAATATGCCGGAAAAATTGCCTATTTTGGTGCAATTGATAAAGCAAAATTCCGCCGGAAGGTGGTGCCGGGCGACACTCTGCGTCTTGAGGTTGAGTTTCTTAAACTGAAAAAAGTTGCGGGAATAGGCAAAGCGTCTGCTTTTGTGGGAGATGCAAAGGCGGCAGAGGCCGAAATAACGTTTTTAATAGGAGATTAATATGTTTAACAAAATTTTGATTGCCAATAGAGGCGAAATTGCTGTGCGCATCATACGGGCGTGCAAAGAGATGGGCATTGCCACCGTTGCGGTATTTTCCGAAGCAGACCGTCAGGCTTTGCATGTGCAAATGGCTGACCAAGCCCTTTGTGTTGGAGATTCTCCCAGTAAAGACAGCTACTTAAATATGCAGAATATTATTTCTGCGGCATTGCTAACCAAAGCTGAAGCGATACATCCCGGCTTTGGCTTTTTGTCTGAAAATACCACATTTGCTTCTATGTGTGAGGACTGCAATATAAAGTTTATCGGCCCCGGAGCTGCTGCAATTGATGCTATGGGCAATAAATCGAATGCCAGAGAAGTTATGAAAGCCGCCGGGGTGCCTGTTATACCCGGAAGTGACGGAACGGTAAACTCCGTTGAAGAAGCTGCCCGATTTGCAGAAAAATATGGATATCCTGTGTTGCTAAAAGCATCAGCGGGCGGCGGAGGTAAAGGCATAAGACGCTGTAATAATAAAGAAGAGCTTATGAAAGGATATGAAGCCGCTAAAACCGAAGCGAGAATGGCATTTTCTGACGATGAAATATATATGGAAAAGGCCATTGTTAATGCAAGACATATTGAGATGCAAGTTATTGGCGATGAACATGGCAATATAATACATTTAGGCGAACGGGAATGCTCTATGCAGATTCGCAATCAAAAAGTGCTGGAAGAAGCGCCTTCTTCTGTTATATCTCCGGAATTGCGTGCAAGATTCGGTGAAGCAGCTATCTTAGCGGCAAAAGCTTGCGATTACAAAAATGCCGGAACTTTGGAATTTTTATTGGATGCCAATGGCAAAGATTTTTATTTTATGGAGATGAATACCAGAATACAGGTGGAGCATCCGATTACAGAAATGATTACAGGCTTTGATATTGTTAAAGAACAGATTTCTATTGCCGCAGGAAATAAATTGTCAATAAACCAGGAGGATGTAAAATTTAACGGACACGCAATGGAGTGCCGTATAAATGCGCAAACCACCGGGCTTATAGAATATATGTTTCTGCCCGCAGGCGGATTGGGTATAAGAGTGGATTCGGGAATATATGCAGGATATGTAATGCCGCCGTATTATGATTCAATGGTAGCAAAGGTTATCAGTCACGGAAAAACAAGAGAAGAAGCTATTGCTAAAATGAAGCGTGCTTTGGATGAATTGGTTATTAACGGCATAGAAACCAATATTGACGTTCAATTCCAAATACTTGAAAATGAAGGATTTTTAAAAGGTGAGTATTATACCACCAGCTTAACCGAAATGCTGGGACTGTAGGAGGAGTAACGGATGAACATTTTCAACAGAAAAAAATACGTTACTATACCTCAAGGTCAGCAGGAAAATGAACCCAGCGTTCCGGACGGCATGTGGGTTAAATGCAATAAATGCGATAAAGTTATATACAATAAGCAGTTAGGCGATTTTAAAATTTGTCCGGCTTGCGGCGGGCATTTCCGTATTTCTTCCCGCGAGATGATTAACCTTATTGCAAGCGAAAACAGTTTTGTTGAACAAGATGCAGAGCTTGTGCCGGAAAATCCTATTGGCTATCCTGATTACACCGCCAAAATTCAAAGCCTTGGAAATGCACTTGATATAAAAGAAGCTGTAGTGTCCGGAAAATGCATTATCGGAAAAACGGAAACAATGCTATGTGTTATGGACAGCCGTTTTATCATGGGTTCTATGGGTTCGGTGGTGGGAGAAAAAATTACCAGAGCCTTTGAATATGCTGCGCAAAACAGCTTGCCCATAGTGATTTTTTCGGCTTCCGGCGGAGCACGCATGCAAGAGGGCATTATATCCCTTATGCAAATGGCAAAGGTAAGCGCGGCAGTAAAGCGTCATTCGGATGCCGGTTTGCTGTATATCACTGTACTTACAGACCCCACGACAGGCGGCGTGACAGCCAGCTTTGCCATGCTGGGTGATATAATTTTGGCCGAACCGGGTGCTCTGGTGGGTTTTGCGGGACGCCGTGTTATAGAGCAGACTATGAAACAAACGCTGCCCGATGATTTTCAATCTGCGGAATTTGTGCTGGAACATGGTTTTATTGATAAAATAGTAAAACGCAGCGATATGCAGAAAACTTTAGCCGATATTTTGCAAATGCATTGCGGGGCGCCGAAGAACTTTAAGAATGAAGATGAGGATTTTAGCTATTACAAAGGAATTTCGGGCATTGAACCATCTGCTGCCGTTGAAATTTCACGCAAAATTACACGTCCTACATCTAAAGATGTTATTGGCAGCATCCTAACTGACTTTATCGAATTTCATGGCGACCGCAGTTTTCGTGACGACAGTGCCGTTGTGGGCGGCGTGGGGTATTTGGACGGTGTGCCTGTAACGGTAGTGGCCACACAAAAAGGCCGCAATCTTGAAGAAAATATTGCTGCGAATTTTGGTCAGCCGCATCCCGAAGGCTACCGCAAAGCTTTGCGTTTAATGAAGCAGGCTGAGAAGTTTGGAAGGCCGGTAATAGCTTTAATAAATACCAGCGGTGCCTATTGTGCCACCGGAGCCGAAGAAAGAGGGCAGGGAGAAGCTATTGCGCAAAATCTCTTTAATATGTCTGCTCTTAAAGTGCCTATTTTATCTGTAATTGTTGGCGAAGGGGGCAGCGGAGGAGCATTGGCGCTTGCTTTAGCTGACAAAGTATATATGTTTGAATATTCCATGTATTCTATTCTTTCACCGGAAGGCTTCGCAAGTATTCTTTGGAAGGATGCCAAAAGAGCTAAAGAAGCAGCCGCTGTTATGAAACTGCGTGCAGTAGATTTATTGGGGCTGGATATTATAGAGGGCATAATTCCGGAAGTTGCCGGTGGATTTGACAATGATATAGAGTATTCGCTAAACTATTTAAAACAACTATTGATACATGAATTTGAAATACTTTCACAAATGAAGGTAGAGGACCTATTGGGCAAACGATATGAGAGATTTAGAAAATTTGGAAGTTACTAAAAACAAAAAAGCTGCCGAATATAAGATGCAGCAAAAAGAAAAATTACTGGGTCTTATTGGAAGTAAAGAATATACTCCTATGACTGCTGCTGACATAGAGCATCTTATAGGTGTACCTGCCAAAGATTCTGCGGTTTTTAAAGAAATTTTAACTGAGATTGTGGAAGAAGGGCGTGTTTTTCTTACCAGAAAGGGAAAAATCATCACTCCGGAAGCAGCCGATTTGGTACAGGGTGTTTACGAAGCTAATACCAGAGGTTTTGGCTTTATTTTGGCTGACGGCAGGGATGTCTTTGTGCCGCGCGGGATGGCGGGAACTGCCCTTCATGGTGATAGGGTGCTTTGCCGTATTACCGAAAAAGAAGAAAAAGGGAAAAGTGCTGCGGGGGAAATTGTTAAGGTTCTTAACAGAGCAAGGCATGTCTTGGTTGGCATTTACCATAAAGAGCATCAGCATGGGCATGTGATACCTGACGACAAGCGCTTCCCTAAAATATTTATTAGTGATGAGTTTAGAATTAAAGCAAAAAGCGGTCAAAAAGTTTTGGTGCGTCTATACAAGTATCCGCTTGAGGGCTTGTATAAAGGCAAGATAATGGAAATACTTGGAAATATTGGAGATTTAGGTCTGGATGTATTGTCTTCTGTAATAAGCCACGGCATTCCTCATAGATTCCCCAATAGCGCGTTAAGCCAAGCGAACAGGCTGCCTGCGGAAGTAAATCCCGAAGATTTGCAAGGCCGGCAGGATTTTCGCAATCTTCCTACTGTCACTATTGACGGAGCCGATACAAAAGATATTGACGATGCCGTTACATTAGAAAGGCTTGACAACGGAAGTTTTCGCCTGTATGTTCATATTGCTGATGTGGCGCATTATGTTGAAGAAGGTTCGGCAATTTGGAGAGAGGCTGTAAAACGAGGAACCAGCGTATATCTTGCGGACAGGGTAATTCCTATGCTGCCAAAAAAACTGTCTAACGGCATTTGTTCACTTAATCCCAATGTGGATAGACTTGCGCTTTCTTGCATTATGAATATAAACAAAAAAGGCAAAATGGTTTCTCATGTAATCTGTGAATCGGTCATACATTCTAATCATAGCGTTACATATGATGATTTGGATAGTATATTGTCTGATGTAAATTCTGAACATAGAGAGCGTTATTCAGAATTTGTACAAATGTTTGAAGATATGGGAGCATTGGCTGAAATTTTAAAAGCTAAAAGAATAGAGCAGGGCGCACTTGAATTTGATTTTCCCGAGTGCAAGATGACTGTTGATGCAGACGGTAAGGTTACAGATATTATACGTAAAGACCGAAGTCCCGCCACATCTATAATAGAAGAATTTATGGTTGCTGCAAATGAGGCTGTTGCCACAGAGTATTTTTGGATGGAAATTCCTTTTATATACAGAACCCATGAAGAGCCTGATGATGCAAAAATTGAAGCTTTAATGGTTTTTTTGCGCAGTTTCGGTTATAGTTTGCGGGGAGGCAGACGCAGCAAGGCACTGCAAAATTTGTTAAAACGCATAGAGGACAAACCTGAGGCTATGACCATCAGCAAACAGGTACTTCGCAGCATGAAACAGGCACGGTATTCCCCGCTGGCCTTGGGTCATTTTGGTTTGGCAAAAACATATTACAGTCATTTCACGTCTCCTATACGGCGGTTCCCTGATTTAATGATACACAATATCATTAAAAAAAATATTGCAGGCAGTCTTGATGAAGAAAAGATTTCATTACTGGCCGACAGTCTGCCGGAGATATGCAGTCTTTCTTCGGATAATGAAAGGCGCAGTGATGCCTGTCAATACGATGTTGAGGCATTAAAAAAAATTGAGTTTATGTCTGATAAAATCGGCCAAACATTTTCAGGTACAATTTCCCATGTTGTTCCAAGGGGATTTTATGTAGAGCTGGACAATACAGTGGAAGGTATGGTATCGGCTGAAAGCCTGCATGATGATTATTATGTATTTAAAGGTGAGCGTTCCTGCTTAGAGGGAAGCCGCAAAGGGAATACGTATAGCATAGGCGATAGGATTATGGTTGAAATTACCAAAGCTGATGTTGAACTTAGGCATTTGGATTTTGTTGTTGTAAGCGAATAAGTTATTTTTAAAGCCTGTTTAAAATTTATCCGCCCAGGGACGTAAAAATCGGTTCGGATTAGACTTTGAATAGGCTCTTAAAGCTTTTGCTTGCAGTTTTTCTTTATTGCGTGTATAATCATACAAAAGAATTATATATGAAATAAGGAGGTATATTATGTCAGAAATTGATAATAACAAAACCAGTGAGAATTTGGGCGAAAGTACAATGCCAGAGGGAGCTCCTTCACCCGGCGAAATACCGGTGCCAAAGCCTATTGAACCGGACGCAGGGCTGCCGCCTTCCGAATCAACTCCACCTACAGGTACTTCTAAACCGCCTGAAAAGGACCAAGTTGATGTTTATGTTCAAGGGGCGAAAAACCTGCTTGGGGTTTCTTGGGCTTTCTTGAAGAAATTTATGAGAGCGCCCATGTCCAGTTTTGATGAGCCTGTTAACTTTTCGTCCGCCATTCTTTTTGCCGCAGTGCAAGCCATTGCGTTTTTTATACTGATAAGGATAATTCTTGGCCAAATTATCAGTCTCATACCTTTTGGATTTTTCTTTATTTCTCCAAATTGGTTTATGATTTTCTTTATGACGATTATTGGTTATGCGGTCTATCTTTTTGCCTTGCTGGCCTTGTCGGTTCTTTTCGGAAAGACTATATGCAAAGCAACTATTGACTTAAAAGAACTCTTTTCTAAAACGGTTGCCGCACATATTCCTTTAACGGATTCATTTTTAGCATCAATTATTTTCGTTGTGTTTGGCATGGCCTTGGGTTCGGGTTTCTTCATGTCGTTAGCAATTGCAACGATTATTATAGGCGGTATTGCAAGTTATATACTATATGCCAAAGCCACTACATCTGTCTTTAAAACAACGATTGATAAGGGTTTTTACACCACCTTGGCTACATATGGCGTGTTGATTTTTATTGGTATGCTGATAGCATTTTAACGAAAGTAACATATATAAATCCCCATCAATTTGTATGATGCTTGATAACGATATGTTGAATCACAGGCGGGGAAATTCGCTCCCCGCCGTGGTTTTGCTGTGTTTGTTGTTCTTGCTGTTTTAGCTATTTCGAGTGCCACCATACTACTCAACCTCCACGATACCCACGAAGTTATAATGAATATCAACCTGCTGCGTTGTTTTGCCGTTACCCTTAACCTTTTCGTGTACGACTATCTTTTCTACAAGTTCACGGAGGATTGTTCCGTTGAGTTCTTGTAGGTTAAGATATTTCCTTGCGATTTTCAGGAACTTGTCTATACCCGAAAATGTTTCGGCTGTTTCAGATTGTTCTTTTTCGTAGGCGGCGATGGCGGCTTCGAGTTGGGCTTGCTCCTGCTCGTAGTTTGCAGCCATTTTGGTGAAGCGTTCTTGTGATAATGACCCCAATGTCTTGTCCTCGAAAAGTTGTGTGAAAAGTTTATCGAGTTCAGCGACACGCCGTTTTGCTTTTTCGTACTCTCGCTTTTTGGAAGCGGATTCCAATTTCATTGCAACTTGGTTTTTCTTCATCAGCGATTCCGCAAACACCTTCTCGTTTCGGGCAACATAGCTTGTTACCATGTTAATGTGTTTCATCACCAACTGTTCAAGTACTACAACCCTTATCCCATGCGGAGTACATTTATGGCGTTGCTTACCCCTGTATGTTCCGCAGTTATAGGTAAACTGGCTGGGCTCAATGGTTGTCCCTCTGAAAAGATACTGTGAAGCTCCGCAGTCATAGCAATAGATTAGACCGCTAAACATTGGTCGCTCACCCATTTTTGTTGGCCTTCTTCTGTTTTTTCGGATAGCTTGCACAATTTCAAAGGTTTGTTCGTCCACGATGGGGTTGTGGGTGTTGGGGAATAGTAAGCGGTCGGCTTCATCGTTGAAGATACGCTTTTTTGTCTTGTAGGACAGGACATAGCTTTTTTTATTTTCAGTATGCCCAACATATTCCTTCCGTTCCAAAATTCGTGCAATTGTGGCTTCGCTCCAGCGGTTAGCGTATTTCACTTTGCCGCCTGTAGTCATGCCTTTTTGTTCATGGGGAGTAGCAATACCCCCTTGCGTGAAAATTCTCGAAATTTGTGCTGGTCCGGCTCCGCCAACGCATAGGTCAAAAATCCGCTTAACAATTGGTGCAGTCTTTTCGTTTACTATGAGTTTTTCGGTATCACGGCAGTAATCATAGCCATAGGGAGTTAATGCACCATTTACACGCTTGCCCTGTTTGGCTTGCATATCCTTAACTGCTCGCACCTTGCGACTTGTATCGCGCACATGGAAATCGTTGAAAAGATTGCGAAATACTGCGAAATACTGCGATGTCGTTTTCGCCCTTGTTGCTGTCTACTCCATCACCAATTGCAATGAATCGCACATTGTTCTTGGGGAAAATAATCTCTGTGAACATACCCATTTGGATATACTCCCTACCCAAACGGCTAAGGTCTTTGACCACGATTATCCCTATTTCGCCATTCTCAACCATGTGTAGCATACGTTGAAATTGTGGGCGATTGCTGAAATCTGCTCCAGAGTAGCCATCGTCCACAAACTCCATAATATTAGTAAAGCCGTGGTCATGGGCGTATTGGGTTAAAATTTGTCGTTGGTGTATGATACTATCTGATTCGTTTACACCCCCATCGTCCGAACTAAGGCGCATATACAGGGCGGTTTTTCGCCCTGTATTCGTTTGCGTTGCCATTGTTGCCACATTCGCCATCATATGCGGTGGCGTTTTCTGTACTGCTCGTTTGCCTGCGATCATACAAGCACACCTTCCTTTGCTTGTAGCTCACAGCCCAAATCGTTTTGAGATTTAATACCATTATACCATACGGAAGGAGCAAGCGCAGCCCTTTTTTGAACAATGCCTAAATTATTTTCGATATTGTTTTCCGTGCGGTCATCAGATTTGCTTGTTGCAACTCGGAGGACGTACCCCTCCTGCAAATCTTTCTCCATTAAACGAAACAAAGCAGAGGGCAGGCTAATTCCAGCACCCTCTGCTCTATATATTCCGTTCGTTATATACGTTGTTCTGCCAATTTTAGTTTCTTGTCGCAGAAATCACTTCCTTTCTTGAACGCCCATCTCCTTAAGTGGTGACGGTCGCGTTTTGCCCTTCTTATATTTTTGGTGGGCTGTGGCAAATTACCATTATGATAAATATAGCGCATTGAATAGGGTTTGTCAATATGTTCTTAAGCACAAATTTTAACAAGTTTTAACATGCCAATTCATTTTAGTTCACCACATCTCCTTTATATACAAATGATATCTTAATAAATTAGTTACATTCTGTACATCATGCACAAATTGATTTATGCTATAATCGTGGAAATAGGAGAGGGTGATATGTTGACTTACATTGCGGCTGATAAAATATTTCGAGAACATCTTGAACGATTCCTGTATGATTTTCAAAACCATAAAGCGGTTGCTGAAAAATTATGCGTTTCTGAGAGCAGTTTAAAAAGCTGGCTCGCAGGTAGGCGCACACCAAGCATACGCTCGCTAGATAGGGTTGCTAATAACATCGGGTGTTCGACATATCAACTCCTCAAAGGCTGTTTTCCGTTGAAGTATGGCAAGTCTGCCCATAATAATGCCCACATTCCACTTCGTAAGAATCTTGAGGCTATCTTCATTGAACATCAACGTTTTTCTCTGCCGCAAAAATTATCTTTACTTCAAAATCAGATTTCTGATTTAATGCTAATATCTTACTTGAGGCCAAGAAACAACAGACTGCCTACTTTGATGAACTTAGAAGCTATGGCACAAGCACTTGGCATAGAGGCTTACAAATTATTATTTTGGGAGGATTAGAAAATGAGAAAAGAGATGTCTGTTAAAAACCAAACTAAGCTCGATAATCTTGTTGTTGCGCTTGACGGCATTGATAATATTGTGCCGGATGCGTTTAAAAAGGCTTTCAATTTCAAAGGCAGGAAGTCGCCCCTTCTTGCTGAGAAAGCAATTGGTGCGCTACTTGAACAGGGCGACACCGTATACGACCCCTTTATGGGTTCGGGGGCATTTGTGATTTCCGCAGTTAGAGGTGGATATAAAATTGTAGCTAACGAAATTGATAATTACACACATTCGGCTGTTTGCGCCCTGTTTTCTTCAATTGATACCGAGAAATTTTTGAAGATGTTTGCGGAAGTTGAGTTGCGTGCAAAAGCCGAGGTTATATCGTTATATGAAACTTTATGTTGCGGTGAGAAAAATTATATTTCGAAACTCATGTACGACCCGGAGACTCAAGAGTTTTTTGAACCAACCCCAAACCGCTCTATTGTCGATGGCAAAAACATTGTAATGATGTCTAAATGTCCTATTTGTGGCGAAGCAAGAAAGAGATTCGAAGACGGCGACAAAGCGATTTTAGAAAGAGTGAATCAGATGGACGTTTCCGTTTTTCCGCAGACGAAATATATCGAAAACAGTCGCATAAACATCACGAAGTCAACAGGAGCGGATAGCTATGATAGGATATTTACAACAAGAAACAAAAGGGCGTTACTTTTAATTCAAAATGCAATAATGGAATTGCATCCTTGTGCAGAAAGGGATGTTATTCAGCACGCCCTCGTTTCATCTTTGACTTTAGCTAGGATTGCTATGTATGGCTCGAGTAGCGATATTCTTTATCATGTTGTTCCGTATAGTGCAGAAGAAAATAATGTGTGGAGGCTTTTCGAAGGTAAAATCAATAGTTTTCTTGGATTCAAAAAGTCTTACGCAGACATTTTAACACAAAACCCTGCAAGCAATGAAAAATACGAGCTACTGCTAACATCCTACCAAGAGTACATCAAGTCAATCCCTTCCGATTTTAAATTCGACTTAATTTACACGGATTTTCCATATACCGACCAAGTTCCGTATTTAGAACGAAATCAGCTATACAGGATATGGCTTGACACATTCTATGATGCTGGAGGTTTTAACCTCACTCCGGAAATGCTGAGCTTGGAAATAGTCCAAACAAACGCACCTAGCAGACCAAATAAAAAGGAGATTGCCACATACTATTTGGATATTGATGAAATGTTTGATGGTTTTCAGAAAGTCCTCAAGGATTCGGGGCTTGTGATGTTTACAATCAAATTAGGCAAAAGCAAGTATTTCCGCACTCTTATGGAGATAATAAACCTTGCAAGAAAAAATGGATTTGAATATGCTATGCGTTTGGGCATTGATAAAAATGACCCTACAATCCGAAAGCAGTCTGCATACAAGAACACTCTGTCTAATGAAATGATTATTGTTTTCGAACTTCTAGATGCTGAAAATCGATACTGGTATGTTGAAAACCAGAATTACGAGTTTGAAACTGTTAAAATTGTGTACAGGCTTTTACAAAAAAGCGAAACTGATATTGCGTTATCAACGGCAGTTAAATCTGTTAGAGATTCATTGCGTAAAAAGCATAAGCACTTTGCGACGGATGAAGATTTGAAGCGGGTTCAAGAAATAATTAAGACAAAATTCTATGTTGATGATGGGAGCGTAGTTCGTCCAGATAGCAACATTTTATATTTGGACATAGAAGATGAAACCGACCTTTTCACCAAGCTATATGACTACATTCCTGTAATAATCGGACGCTTACTTGAAAAGAAAAGCTCCTTTGTGCGCGACGATTTGTATTTTGAGATAGCTAATGTTTTATGTACAGGAAACCCTAAAACCATCGAGCAATTTTTAGAGAGCGATAGCTATTCAAGAGATATAGAGTTATTGTTGAATAATTACTGTATTTCAACTAACAAAGGCTACGAAAAGCGAACCTACTCATATCAGATTTCTGATGAAGCAATCGATATTTCAATCCTTGAAGGCAAGGATTTTGAACTTGTGATTAAGCGGCTTCTTGTGGCAGATGGCTACACAGATGTAATAAACACAGGGGCTTCTGGCGATTTAGGGGTTGACTTGCTGGCAAAAAAAGTTATCGACGGAAGCGTTAAAACCTTTATTTTCCAATGCAAGCGCTGGGCCTCTAATGTGGGGTCTAACCCCATGCAAAGGCTAGACTCAGAGCGGTCGAGGCGTAAGGTAGATTACGCAATATGCGTTACTACATCTGATTTCACAGATGATGGCGTACTTGTATCACGGGGCAGGGATATTGAAATGTGGAATGGTAATGATGTTATCCAGAAATTAGAACTTAAGTTTCCCGGCGAGTATTACCACGGAGGTCTTGGTGCAGGCGGCGCTTAGAGCTAGCTCTCTAAGCACTCCATTTGGCTATTTTTGAATCCCATCTCAAGTGTTTCTCAAAAATGTCAACAAGTGTTTTGTATTTCTTGGACAAAGTGGGCAGCCAACCATTTTGAATCAAAACCTCCATAAGCCCTTTATCGTAAAGCTCTGGAGTAGAAAGCGTTTTGTGTTGCCTTAGAAGATGTTTTGCCTCTTGTACAATGTTCAACACAATCTCGTTAAGAGTTTCTGCGACGTTATTGTTATACGAAGTGCTAAAATCTTTGACAAAAAATAAAATGCAATCGCCATTAAGTGATTTCTTGGGGCTAATGATATTTTTGATAGTATTAGATTTCGGGATATGTGCTTGGCTGATATAACGCAAATTGTGCCTTGCTAAACTGCTAATCAGCCTACTCCACACATCAAGGTTGCTGTCATGAAAATACAAACAAAAATACGCCCCTTCTTTTAACTTTGATGAGCAAACTTCAAATACATTATCGAGAAGTTCGAAGTATTCAGCCTCTCTTTTATCTCTTGAAGGAGCACTTGATACAACAATCTCATCTTCAAGGTTAAAATCAAGGTTCAGGAAAGGCTTGTATAGTTGCATATATTCAGAATACAAAACCTGCCCTAAATATGGCGGGTCAGTAATAATGAGGTCAACTGAATTGTCGGGTATATCTACCTCATCTATGTTTTGACTACCTTTATGGAGAAGTGTGTATTCTGGTGTCTCACAATAATTCTCAGCTAAATAACTTATAGCTGAGGTGAATTTTTTCGCTTTTTTTTCCAATAAATCAATCACGTTCTTTTCGACACAGTCATTCTTTGGAATCCAAAGCGGCCATTGCGAGTTAGACCGCTTATCTGTTATTTTGCAAAGATGCAATACGGACATTAGTATATATTTAAAGAGATCCTGATACTCTTCAAGTGCATTAATAACCCCAACGACTTCATCAAGCACGGCAAAGTTACGCTTGGTGAAGATACAACTAATAGTCTCGTTGTCATGTACGGCAATCCTTGAGTTAGGTATCAAGGCAATGTCGGCAATATTTTTAACTTCATGCTCTATATTTATAGCAATATAGTCATTATCTTCAGCCGTTTTTACTCCTTTTGAAGAGCATATGCAACGAATATTGATGTCTTTTATCACTATTTTAGCATTGCGTGCTGCCTTATCAAACACAACAGAAGTGGTTACAGCACTTTCTTTGCAATAGGGACACACGACCACATAGTACCGTTGTAACTTTTTGATTTCTTTCAAAAAAATATCCAGCACTCTCTTATATTTTTTTTCGTCATAGTTCGCCAAAAGAGTTTTAACTATAAATAACGGAGCTTCATTAATCTCGCAGCCAATCGCTTTGCGTTTGTGGGTGTACGATACAGATTGTAATAAAGTCACACCCGACCCTAAAAAAGGGTCAAATACAGTATCTCCCTCTTTGCTAAACGATTCAATTAGTATATCACAAATATTGTAAGGCTTCTGTGACCAATACAAATGCGTGTCGTAAATAGGATTGCGATTCGTTGCTCTTGCATCGTAAATTTGCTTTTTTACCGCTGCAATATCAACACGCAAGCAAATCCCCCCTTAGTTTTTTTTGCAAACAACAAGGTATTCCAACACTTTTTTTTGTTCACTATTTCTGTTATTTGAGTGAGTGTAGTCGCACGAATGAACATCTACATTGCTGATTCCGAATTGCTCAGTACATAGCGAAATCAAGGCCTCAATAGACATTACATATCGGTCAGTCTTTTGCAAAAAAGTATCCGCCGGATAAGCAAAGCTAACCACAAGGCTTTTCTTAAAAGTGCAGCAAAAATCTACCAAAATAGCCAAGACTCCTAGACTTTTGCTCCTTGTACTCAATTTCGATTGAAACCTCCCATCAGTATATAGCCCTTTGGTGTGTGAACCCCTAACCGTTGTTAATGGGGCGGGTTTATAGCGGGTGACGAAATTTAGTATATGGTAGTACCTTGAGTATTGCATATCAGTATAGGGAGGGTCTGCATAAATTACGTCTACTTCATCCCTGATCTTTGATAATGCTATTAAATCTTCAAAGTTTAAGTTAAAGCACTCATTTTCATAAATAGATGTAGCGAAATCAGGCGAAAAAAATTCGGCCAATTTGACGTTAAATAAGTCAAAAATAGATTTTCGTCTTACTTTGAGCAGCTTACTTGTGTTTTTATCAAAATCTAATGGTTGTGCCATATGCCCATCTTTTGAAAACACGCACTCTTTCATTGCATAATATAAAGCCGCCATTAAAGGGGCGAATATGACCGTATTTTTGTAATCTTCAATAGTCATCCTTAGTGAATCTATCTCGGCAGCTTGATTAACTCCAAAATAAGAATTAGGGTAGTATTGCAAAAAGAGATGTTGCGATTTGGAGACCTCATGCACCTTTCCGTTCCAGACAGTAGGAACAGAATTGTAAAAATCAGTAATCTCTGAGACAACACCATTATTCAAAACAGCAATCTCTTCGTTAGCAAGCCCACCATAAGTTAGATAGGCCTGCCTAAAATTTTCTTCAATAGCAAAATTTACGCTGCTGATGATATTGCAAGCTGCAATGTCTGAGTAGTTGCTAAGCAGAGCTTTTGAAATGATGTATGCATATTTTTCACTATCATTTGCAAAAATACGGTTCGTGCGTTTAAAGTTGTAACCAACACTGCACGTCCCAGAAAAAATATCAAGGACAGTTTGCCCAGGCGAAATTACACCTATTAATTTGGCTTTAATGAATGGCAAAAGATTCCTTTTGCTGCCTTGATAATTTAGTATGGACAAGGAATCCACATTCACACACCCTTTCAACTTATCTCGACATTAATTTTATCACAGCCCCAATGAAAAATCAAGCGCAAATTGATTTTTAGGCACATTATTTTTACATCGGCAATATCAGTAAAGCAAAAACGTTCAAAATTCTCGAAGATTTGGATTAATGTGATGTGATGAATATTCTCGGATGACTTATTATTATGCTTAATCCATTTTCAAAGGAGAGTGGTAATCCATATATCCATAATTATTTTTTGGAGTAAATCCGCAAGCAATGTACACGGATATCCATGTACCGCTTGCGAGGGAGAACCCTCGACCCCTATAGCCTATTGTCGTATATGTGCAAGCAATGTCTGTGCTTCCGCACAAACGCTTGCGCAGGGTTTCACCCCACGACCCCATGATGAAAATGTTGAGCACGGCTCCATATTTTCATCATTCAAAAAATTGCCTTGCAATTTTTTGTTAAGCGTTCCGCTACTAAAATCCAAATTCAAAATAACTTTGTGCAATTTAGGAGCAATTCACTTTTTTGAATTTGCTACTCTAAAATAAATTTGAGTGCATTTCGCAACTTTTATAAATAGTTCAATTCATTGTTGCGCTAATTTTAATTTAGAAGCATTACTGTCTGAAAAGGCGATTTTGCAAGGGATGGAATTTGTGCAAAAAAGAAGCACCTGCAATTTTACAGGCACTTCTCTGACTTCGCAAATTCATATTTCGCTGTCGGTTGTGCTAACTGCAAATCAAATCCGCATAAATTACTTCGTGAACACTTGCTTGAAAACTATTCATTCGCTGCACCCAAGCCATCGGGTCTTGGGCTTTATCCCGCTCAGTTACACGATTAGCGGGGTTCTTGCGAATTTCTGACATCATATTTCTTTTGCGGTTTTCGGCCTGATTCTCAACTTCAAGGCAATGCTTGTGCAGACCAACAATTCCAAATTGAGCTGCTAAAAACTTGCGGTTTTCTTTCAGATAGTTCATCCGCTCTAATCCCCAACGAGTGAGCGGCGGTAGTGCTTCTTCCATTATGATGTTAGGGAACAAGCATTTTGATGATGGGTCTTTTTCATCATTCAAACCCATTGTGCACCAAAGCCCGCCAAGCACCCATTTGTTATAAAGCATATCGCCTAAATTCATAACCTCAATCATGTCGTCAATTTCTTGCTGGGTCTGCGGTTCAAAATATTTTGTTGTTGCTGTTGCTACCGGAATATACTCCTTGCTCATAACATCCACATCCTTTTTCGATTTTTATTTTCAAGTGGCTAAAATCAAAATCTCAAAATTTGGGCTGTAGCTACTTGATATATTGGTTTTTGCAATATATCGTTATCAATAAGCAGACTTGGATGGGGGATTTATATATGACTATATACTAAATTTCTAACCAATTCAAAACTTCTTCCAAATACTTATCCCAAAACACCCATTCATGCCCGCCTGTATCTTCTATGTATTCATGCGGAACGCCTGTTTCGCTGAAAAACTTGTGATATAGCCTGTTTTGCGGCAAAAATTCGTCTTCGGTTCCGCAAGCCATGTAGATTTTAGGAAAAGCAGCGCCTTTATCCAAAATATTTTTAGTCAAAACCTTAATATCCCTGTCGCTTCCGGCTACTGCACTAAGGTCTCCGAAAACTCCTTCAAAAAAGCTTCTGCGTCTGGTGGGCCTTGGGTGGTCTTCGGTGGCGTGCGGAAGAAATTCTACAGCTAAAACGCCCGCAAAGGAAAAAATTGCGCTGAATGTTTCGTGATATTTCAAGCCATTGCGCACAGCGCCGTAGCCTCCCATGGACTGTCCCCCAATAAAAGTATCTTCCCGTTTATTCGACAGCGGAAAAAGTGACCTGGTAAATTCCACAAGCTCTTTTCCTATAAACTCTCCATAAGCTTCTTTGGTATGCGGATTGTCTATATAAGCTTTGTTTTCGGATGCAGGCATAATAACGGCCAAATTGCGGCTTCTTGCCCAATATGCTATTTTTGAATAATTCATCCAGTCATGGTGGTTTCCGCCTAAACCATGTAAGAGATATAAAGTCTTAAAATCCTTGGTTTTGTCTGAGTGCATGTGATTGCCAAGAGGCATAATTGCATTAAAAACCACATTGCGCTGTATGCAATGAGAGAAAAAACTTACCTCCATTGTTGCCATTATTTAATCCTCCTTTGATTTCTGGTTTACATTTATCCATTAACTTCATTCTATCAAGTTTTAAGCATAAAGTCAACCGTTCATAATTTCATTTGATATTTTCGTAGAAATATAGTATAATCATCAAAAGTATATAAAAAATGCGGAGGATTATATATGCCTAAAGGATTCGGCGGAATGCCGCCCAATATGAATAATTTGATGAAGCAAGCTCAAAAGATGCAGAAAAAAATGGAAGAAACTCAAGCGGAACTAGAAAATAAGACGTTGGAAGTAAGTTCCGGCGGCGGTGTGGTTAAGATTATTATAAACGGCAAAAAAGAACTTGTGGATATTACCATTGACCCTGCCGCTGTTGACCCTGACGATGTAGAGATGCTTCAAGACCTGCTGCTTTCCGCTGTTAATGAAGCTGTGCGTCAAGCAGATGAAATGGTGTCGAAAGAGATGGGTAAAATAATGCCTGCCGGTATGCCCGGACTGTTTTAAATATGAATTACTATGGAAATCCTGTATCTCGTTTAATAGAAGAATTTGCCAAGCTGCCGGGTGTAGGCATAAAATCTGCCCAGCGCATGGCTTTTTATATCTTAAATGCCTCTGACGAACGGGCTTTTCAGCTGGCTTCTGCCATTACCGAAGCCAAAGCTAAAGCCAAGCACTGCAAAATATGCTGTAACTTAACGGATTCCGATGTCTGCTATATTTGCGCAAATGCCGGACGAGATACTTCTGTCATCATGGTTGTGGAGAGCCCTCAAGATATGGCGGCATATGAAAAAACCAGAGAATATGACGGCACATATCATGTTCTGCATGGCGCTATTTCTCCTATGGACGGCGTTGGCCCGGATGAATTGCGCATAAAGGAGCTTTTGCTTAGAGTTAATGCGGATATTCAAGTAAAAGAAATAATTTTGGCCACTAATCCCAATGTAGAAGGGGAGGCTACAGCTATGTATCTTTCAAAACTGCTTAAACCTATGGATATAAAGACTACACGCATTGCTCACGGGGTTCCGGTAGGAGGGGATTTGGAATATGTCGATTCTGTTACGCTGCTTCGTGCCCTCCAGTGGCGCAGGGAAATGTAAAATATGCTTAGAATAGTATATATGCGGCACAGCGAACCGCAGCGCATGGATTTTGACGAACCGGGACTGATAGGTTTTGGGAGGGATTTAATACCGTTGTCTTCCAAGGGAGTTATCCTTGCTGATGAAGCTGCAAAGAATCCTATGTTGTTAGATGCAGAATTAATTGTATCTTCGCCTCTTACAAGAGCTTTACAAACTGCGGGTATAATTGCAAGGCATACAGGGCTTTTAATTGAGGTAGAATTTGGTTTAATTGAACGCCGGTTTGACTTGAGCCAGAAGCTTGCTGCCCAAGAATTAAAACCACTGCATGACGAATATGAAAACCTTCGCGGCATTTGGCCGAAAAACGAAAAGTGCAACTGGGAAAGTATCGCAATGCAGCATGAAAGACTTAGAGATGCACTTAATAAATACCTGCATTATAATAAAATAATTATTGTGGCACATGGCGAAATTGGCCGAAGGTTTCGCATGGGCAAACGCGGCTATTGCGAAATGTTTGAATTTGATTATACAAAAGAATTTGAATTTTTACCTTGGAGCAGCAACTGTGAAAAATATTTGTAATGGATGTGATTTTCTTTGGACGAAAACCTAAAGATTTTGTTTGTTTCTTCGGAAGTTAGTCCTTATGTTAAAAGCGGCGGCCTGGGAGAAGTGGCGGGCAGCCTGCCTAAAGCATTATCCGAATTAGGGGTGGACATACGTGTTGTTTTGCCTAAATATAGAACAATTAATGAAGCTTTGCTTAAAGATTTGCAGTTTATTGATACTGTACAAGTAAAGCTGGATTGGCGCACGCCTGAAGGCGGAGTTTATGCTTCTTACGAGCCTTTCCCCACTTATTTTATTGAAAATAATTATTATTTTGATAGAGGGCATTTATATGGTTTTGGCGACGACTACGAGCGTTTTGCATTTTTTTCAAAAGCAGCTATAGCTTTGCTTGCAACCATAGATTTTAAGGCTGATATAATTCATTTTAACGATTGGCAAACAGGATTGGGATGCATATATCTTAAAGATATTTTTAAAAAGTTCTTGTTCTATGAAGAAATGAAATCGCTTTTTACCATTCATAACTTGCAGTATCAAGGTATTTTCGGCTCAGGAATTTTGCCTCAAGTAGATTTAAATTATGGATATTTTGTTAATGATAAATTAGAATTTCATAATAATGTAAGTTATATGAAAGCGGGTTTAACATATTCTGATTTTATTTCTACCGTATCGGAAACTTATGCAAAAGAAATTCAGACGCCTTCATACAGCTATGGCATGGACGGTATGCTAAGAAGCCGCTCTCATCAACTTGTCGGCATACCAAACGGCATAGATTATACAGAAAATAATCCCAATACAGATTCCAGGCTGTTTTCCAATTATTCCGCAGAAGATGTATCGGACAAAGCTATAAATAAGCGGCAGGTACAACGTTTGCTTAATCTGCCGGAACGTCCTGACGTACCTGTTTTTGCCATTGTATCCCGCCTGGCAGAGCAAAAGGGCTTGGACCTTATTGCGGGCGCCATGCACGAGCTTATGGGAAAAGATTTGCAAATTATAGTGCTGGGCACCGGTTCGGAACATTTTGAACATTTCTTCTCGGGTATGGCTTCTTATCATCCTGAAAAAGTCAGCGCAAATATCATGTTTGACAGCGATTTGGCACAAAAGATTTATGCTGCATCCGACTTTTTCCTTATGCCTTCTCTTTTTGAACCATGCGGCTTGGGGCAGCTTATAGCCATGCGATACGGCTCCTTGCCCGTAGTACGAAAAACAGGCGGATTGGCTGATACTGTGACTCATTATAACTATGAAACAGGTGATGGCTGCGGCTTGCTTTTTGAGGATTATCTAATAAGCGGCGTTGTATGGGCCATAGATGAAGCATTAAAATTGTATAGTCAGCCTAAACATTATAAGGCGGCACAGAAAAACGCTATGACACTGGATTTTTCCTGGGAAACTTCGGCTAAGGAGTATGTTAAGCTTTATGAGCGCATCATGAAGCAGAAATAGGAGGCGATTATGAGCATTGCACAAAGGCGTTATAAATTGCTGACTGATTTCCCTAAAGTACATGATTTTTTGACCGAAACCTACGACCCCATTACATTAAACAGCTATCTTTTGCCGCAATATTTTGAATATGCCCATGTTTTGCCATGGTTTTTTAACTATAGCATGTCGCATCGTTTTGGTATTTGGGAAGATGACGGCGCAATTGTGGGCATTGCATGCTATGAAATGGATTTGGGTGATTGCTGTCATTTGCATGTACGCAAAGGATATGAAGAATTGCTTCCTGAATTGCTTAATTGGGCTGAAAAAGAGCTTAGTTCCTATAAGGATGGAAATAGACAGTTAAAGATTTGGATTACAGATAAAGAGCCTCATAAACGGGAATTGCTGAAGGCAAGCGGATATGTGCTTGACCGTATCAATTATATAAAAACTTTTGACTATAGCAAAGATTTTCCAAAACGTAAATTGCCTGACGGCTTTGCGCTTATTGACGGCACCGATATTAATTATAATAAACTTGATATCTGCTGGTGGAAAGGTTTTGACCATGAAGGTGACCCGGACGGCAGCCTTGACTATAGAATACATATGTGTAATGCGCCGAATTTCCGCCCGGAGCTTATGACAATAGCGGTTGCGCCGGACGGTGAATATGCCTGTGCTTTGGGGATGTGGTTTGACGAGTATAATAAATACGCTTATCTTGAGCCTATGGCAACAATCCCTAAATACCGCCGTATGGGGCTGGGCACAGTTGCTCTTACAGAGGCTATGCAAAAGACAAAGGCTCTTGGGGCCGAATATTGCTTTGGCGGAGGGCGTGAGTTTTATTCTGATATAGGGTTTGAAACCAAATGCAATTGGGAATTATGGAGAAAAGACTATAATGATTAAGCAAAGAAGATACAAAGCGCTTATAGACTTTCCGAATGTGCATAAATTTTTGACTAAAACATATGATGCCGATACATTTAATGGATATCTGACGCCGCAGTTTTTTGAATTTGACCATGTCCACCGGCTTTGCAACTACCATAAAACTCACCGATTCGGCATTTGGGAAGATGATGGAATAATCGTGGGTTTTGCCTGTTATAGCTGGAGTAGGGGAGAGTGCCTTTTTCGTGCCGCAAAGGGTTATGAAGAATTATTTTCAAAACAATTGGAATGGTGCGAAAAAGAACTATTATTTGAAGAAGAAGGTAATCAAAAATTAACTATTAGAATCACGAAAACAGAAAAGCATAAGCGGGATTTGCTTGAAAAGGCAGGATATATAATTTGTGAAGAATCTTCCGTCATGATTTATGACTACAAAAAAGGATTTGCAAAACGTGACCTGCCAAAAGGTTTTATGCTTGCAGACGGCATTGATGTTGATTATGTTAAGTTGAATAACTGCTTCTGGAGGGGTTTTGAGAACATAGAACCTCCTTCGGGCAGTTTGGAATTTAGAATACATCTATGTAATGCCCCAAATTTTCGTCATGACCTTATGACTGTAATTAAAGCTCCGGACGGTGAATATGCCTGTGCTTTATTTATGTGGCTTGATGAACATAATAAATATGCATATCTTGAGCCGCTTGCAACTGCACCAAAATATCAGCGCATGGGATTGGCAGCCATTGCTCTAACTGCCGCTATGCAAAAAACCAAAGATTTAGGCGCTTCATACTGCATTGGTGCAGATGAGGAGTTTTACAGGGCTATAGGATTTGAAAAAATATGTACGCGCGAATCTTGGAGTAAAGAATTATAAAGGAGTGATAGCATGACAGCAGCCGCAAAAAACACATATGCTTACGGTATGCCAAAGTATACCAGAAATGAAGAGCGTTTTAATATGATAAGCCATATAGTGGGCGGGGGACTTGGCGTTGTGGCGCTTATTGCCTGCGTCATTGTTGCCGCTTATAACCAAAATATATGGGGAATTGCAAGCGGTATTATTTACGGTTTTTCGGTAGTGGCACTTTTCACTATGTCAAGTATTTATCATGGCCTTAATATCGGCTTACCTAAACGTGTTTTCCGTATACTTGACCACTGCACCATTTATTTCCTTATTGCCGGCACATACACGCCGATATTGCTTAATCGTTTCCGCGAAACTCATCCTTTTGATGCATGGCTTATTTTTTCTATAATTTGGGGATTAGCTGTTTTGGGTATTACTTTAAACGCCATCAACCTGCGTCGTTTTATGGTATTTTCTTTGATTTGCTACTTAGGCATGGGCTGGATGGTGGTTTTCCGCATTAGTCCCATGATGGAAGTATTGGGTGTTCCTTTCTTTGTTCTGCTGCTTATTGGTGGTGTTTTGTATACCATAGGTGTGCTGTTCTATGTCCTTGGCAGAAAGAAGAAATATATGCATTCAGTTTTTCATTTGTTTGTTATTGCTGCCTCTATATTACATTCCGTAGCAATTGCAGTATTTATTATGCCATAAAAACTTAGGGTTGCGGGAGTTTTACGCACCCAAAATGTATGTTACTCAGCAGGTATGGTTTTGAAGGGGGCTTGGGGGATTTATTCCCCGACAAGAATGTGGTGCTTGCGCCATGCGTTCCTTGCTATCTTATGACTATGAGAGGCTTACAATCTACGTTGTAATGCAAAGAAATGAGAGGCATAATAGTATGAATACTTCATTAATAAGGCTTGATGGAAAAAAGATATTAATAACCGGCGTAAGTCGTCCAATGGGAATAGGTGCTACTCTTGCTAAAAGACTTGCAGAAGCGGGAGCTACTGTAGCAGTTCATGGCTTTTCGGGTTTTGATATGATAACAAACCACAAGACTACCATGTCTAATGGTACGGAGTCAGTAGTAAAACAGTTAAATGCTTTGGGTTTAGATATAATTCTTGTTACGCCATCGGATTTGGAAGTGTTAGGCAATGCAGAAAAAGTGATAGATGAAGCCACAAAAAAGTTGAATGGACTTGATGGATTAATACTGAATCACGCTTACGGTATAGATGGGGAAATTGGCACATGGACTGAAGCGCACATAAATTCACATTTAATTGTAAATGTGACAGCCGCAATGATGATGATACAATCTTTTTCTAAACAATCTGATTCTTCAAAAGATAACGCTATTACCCTTTTCACGAGTGGACAATATAAGAATATTGAAACAAATTTAATGGCATATAGTGTGTCGAAAGATGCTACCATATGTTTATGTCGTGGAACAGCAGAATTGCTTGGCGATAAAAACATACGGGTTAATTGTATCGACCCTGGACCGAACGACACAGGATATTGTTTTGGGGAAACATATGAAGCTGTGGCTAAAACGTTTCCATCAGGCCGTTGGGGAACGCCTGATGATACTGCCGATTTGGCACTTTTCTTGCATAGTTCATATGCAAAATGGATAACAGGCCAAGTCATTGCAAGTAATGGTGGATGCAAAGGTGAATTTTAATGTAGCAGTGAGTTTTTCACTTTTCAATTTACGTTTTTTTAGTGCGTAAAACATTCGCAACCTTACGCTTTAAATACAATAAAGGCCCGGGATAACCGGGCCTTTTCGTTTTACGTTATCTTTTCTCAATGACAAATTTGATGGACGTTTTTGAATTACCTTCAATGTCAATTTGCGAGAAGGCAGGAACGCAGATAAGATCAATGCCATTAGGCGCCACATAGCCTCGCGCTATGGCAATGGATTTAACCGCTTGATTTACCGCAGCGGCCCCTATGGTAACAATTTCGACAGGCTCGTTACCTCTAACGATGGCCGCAATTGCGCCGGCTACTGATTTTGGTACTGAATTTGCTGAGACTTTAAGTGTTTCCATAAAATTCCTCCTTAGCTATGGATGTTATCATTATCTTATGTTATAATACTAAAAAAAACCAGAATTGTAAAGAGGTTTTTATGAAAAAAGAATTGATGAAATGCGCACCGCTAAAAAAGGGGGACTCCGTAGCTCTTATTGCTCCGGCAAGCCCAATTACAGAAGAGCGGCTGGACTATGCCGTGTTTGCTGTCAAAAGAATGGGCCTTGTGCCCGTAGTGGGAGAAAGCTGTCTGTCATCTTACGGCCATTTGGCCGGTTCTGATGATATGCGTGCGGCGGATGTTAACCGGGCTTTTGGGGATACAAACATAAAAGGCATCTTTTGTGTACGCGGAGGATATGGCTGCCAAAGAATATTAGAAAAAATTGACTTTGAACTTATTAAACGCAATCCCAAAGCCCTTTTTGGCTATAGTGATGTAACTGCCTTACACACGACCATTAATCAACTTTGCGGTTTTATTACATATCACACACCTATGACCGGCGGGCCCGGCTTTCCTCGTGCTGATAACTATACATCAGAGCAATTTAACAGATTTGTTTTTGGGAAATGGGAGGGTTTGGTGAATAATCCGGACGATTATAATTGGGAATTTATTACAAAAGGGATTGCAAAAGGCTCATTATGCGGCGGAAATTTATCGGTAATGGTTACTTCAATTGGTACCCCCTATGACTTGGATACATTCGGGAAGATTATCTTTATAGAGGATGTGGAGGAAGAGCCTTATAAAATTGACAGGATGTTAAATCAAATGAAGCTTTGCGGCAAATTTGATGCTTGTGCCGGTGTTATCTTTGGAGATTTTGCTGACTGCACTGCAAAAGAGCCTGATAAATCCCTGACAATTAATGAAATTATATGCAATCTTAATCTTAAGGTGCCTGTTTTAAAGGACTTTCGCTGCGGACACTGCCTTCCTACGGCATCTTTGCCGATGGGCGCTGTTGTACGTCTGGATTCTGCCGGAAATGAATTTGAAATATTGTAGGGGGATAAATTTATGAAAAAAGACCAAGCTGTTATTTGGGCGCAGATAGCAGAATTATATGCGGAAGCAAATGATAAAAGCGAGTATGTGGACGAGGTTTTTCACGGTATGGTTGTAAAAATTCTCGGTGAGCAAAAAGATTTTTATGAAATTGAAACAGAATATAAATATACCGGATTTGTTCATAAATCAAATCTTAATTTTGACTGCAATATAATTACACACTATCTTGATGAGGCATTGTGTATACGCAAAGTCAGCTTTGGAGATATAATGTCCCGGCCTGATATAAAAAGCAGCCGGATTACAACCTTAGCTTGCGGCAGCCTTGTTAGGATGATTGAATCAGAAAGTGCTTCTGATGATGAATATGTAAAAGTCATGCTGGCTGACGGCAAGACGGGATATATAAATAAACATAGTTTAAAACTTTCAAAAAAATGGGGCGACCTGGCCAACATACATCCGGAAACAGAAAACTATTTGCGAACAAGAATAATAAAAACTGCAAAAATGTATGAAAATGTTCAGTATCGATGGGGCGGAAAATCCCATCTGGGCATTGATTGTTCAGGTCTTGCATTTATGGCATACTTTTTAAACGGCATAATCATTTGGAGAGATGCGGAAATAAAGAAAGGGTTTAGGGTAAAGGAAATTGCTTTTGAAAAAGCTAAGTTTGGTGATTTGGTGTATTTCCCCGGGCATGTAGCTATGCTTTTAGAAAATGGCCGTATTATACATTCTTCTAAAAGTAATAATGGCGTTAAAATAGAATCTTTAAATAAAAACCACAGCGATTTTCGGAGAGATTTGTATGACGATATGATATACACAGGAAGTTTATTTTAAAGTTAAAAGCGGATGATTTCAAAAAAATGAATTTTTTTTCGACTTTTTTCAAAAAAAACTTTACTTTTGGAAATGTTATGGTATACTTATTAGGTACACAATATTCCTTTGGCAGCATTGTATCCGATACATAAAACTTTCCCGTAAACTATTTGGGTAAAAAAGATGCGGTATGCCACAAAGGGATATTATTGTGCGAAAATACTATATAGTAAAGGGGAATGAAAACATGATGAAAGACTCAAAAGAGTACATCACTGAAAAGTGCTTAATTTTTGGTGAGAACATGCGTATTGCACGCAAAGAAAGAGGTTTTACCTCAGAAGTTTTGGCAAGATTTCTTCAAATTTCCACAGCTTATGTAGGTCTTATTGAAAGAGGAGAAAGATGCCCAAGCTTGGAAACTTTCTTAAGAATTTGTGATTTCTTTGGGGAATCATACGAAGCTATGCTTACACCCAAAACAAATCAATCTGCAGGCGAAACAAGAATTTCTGCTCGTTCTGAAAATGCCAAAGAGCAAGCTGCACGTAAGCAAAAAATGGTCACAAGCATGATTAATACCTTTAATGCGGATGAACTTGACCATATCATTGCCACTGTAAAAAGCTTTAAACTTTTTAGTCAAAACAAAGTAGACGATTTTGACGATTTTGATGCACAGTAATAAAACATCTTTTGCCAAAATGCTTAGAACATATTGCCAGTATGTTCTAAAAAGATTTACAAGGGCGCTCGTTACCAGCGGGCGTCCTTGTTTTTTGAAGCATTTGACGCTTTTTATTGCAAGTTTGCTCTTCTTGGCATGTCCTAACTAAAAGCATTGTTTAAAGTTGACAAACTTTAAAAATATGATTTATTCTTGCCTTAATGATATATTAGCATAATTTCTCATTAAATTCAACCCTGCAAAATTCCCATACTTTTTTAAATATTTATTGATATCATACACATTTAAATCATTCATATAAATGGAAAATGGTTTATTGCCATATAATTCAATATATTTTGCCATATTTTTGTTAAGTTTATTGTTTAAAATGCTGCAAAATTATCAATTTGAATAGTTTATGTGCAATCATGAGCCATATATTATTTTTTTAGTTTATTTACAAAATAAATCCCACGAAAAAGTACCGAGGGATTTATTAGTTATTGAATTATATTTGTTTATACAGGCGGATAATATGATTTTGGAGGAAATTGCTTGTCATAATGCATTGCATCTTCTTTACTTAAAGTGTTATATGCCGAATCCAAGTGATGACGTCCTTGTATTCCGTCCAGTGCAGCTTCATACAATGGAAGAACCATAAATGCATCAAATGTTTTACCATCAGGCGTTTCTATACCAAATTCTGCGGACCTGCGAAAACCAACTTTAGGATAATATCCGGGATGTCCATAAATGACAATTGCACGATAACCCATATCCCTTGCCGCTTTAAAGCTGTGACGCATCAAGGCCTTGCCTATGCCTTGGTTTTGATATTCCGGCAAAACTGAAAGAGGGCCGAAAGTCAGCACTTTATGAGCATTGTCCTTATCATCAATTATTCTGCTTTTGCTGTAGATTATATGTCCTGCTATATTGCCGTTTATTTCGGCTATATAATTAAGTTCCGGCACAAAAGATGCAGACTTTCTGAGTCTGTGAACAAGCAAGTGTTCATCACAAAATTCCTGCTTTTCTTCATCAAATGTTTTCCAAAATGCTTCCCGTGTCAAATATTCTACATTATAGTGGTCACAAGGACGTTCAAGACGCATGTGAATATAAGAAGGCGGCTTGTCGGCTCTGATAAGCCAATCATCTTTTGCAAGGTCATAATCAATTGAGGTTTGCGAATTTCCCATCCCGTCAACCCAAGAATTTCTTCCTACGGTTTTAAAGCCCAATTTCTTCTCATAAACATGTTGAGCCCGCTTATTTTCTGAGCTGGTATCCAAAATTACCTTTTCATATCCATAATACATAAAAAGTGAATCAATAAATATTACTAAAAGTATTGTACCAAAGCCTTTTTCCTGTACATCAAAGTCACAGATTTTAATGCCAATTTCGGCGGTTTTATTGCCCTTGCTGCGGTAATTCATTTCGCCTATCGGCCTGCCGTCAAGTTCAATTATATGTCTGCGATGACTTTCATCGCTGTCCCCTTTAAGACTATTACGAATTTCATCAGGTGTGGTGTTTATCCCGCCGGGAAATCCTGCATGAGCCATAATTTTTCCGTCGTTCCACCATGCACAAAGCTGTTCGGCATCAGATGCTAAAGCATTGCGAATAGCCAGATTATCTTTAACTAAATTCATTATTTTTACCCCCATAGAAATAATCATATATTTTTTGTATATTATTTATCACGCCATCTCTATCCTCATCCGATTCTGCAAATACATACCCCTGTAACATTCTGTATCCAAATTTGATTAATATTATTTCGCAAACAAAATTTTTGCTGATACCTGATATGTCTATATGTTCGGAAATACCTTTATAGTAAGCCGGAATAAGCCTTCTGCATAGTTCTTCAAAGTAATTGTAATCAACCCCATCGGAAATTAAGCTTGCTATATCTTCGCCTAAATAACCCAAACCGGTAGTATCCCAGTCTATTAACCGGATTTTTCCGTTTGTATAGATTATATTTTCTATCCAAAAGTCCCGGCGACATAACACTATCGGCAGCCGGCTGATTTCTTGAAAAAGATTATCCCTGTTATTATCAATATCGATAAGCATTTGCTTCAAGTGCTGCGGCATGCGGCATTTTGATGAACGCAGCAAAGCGTATTCAATGGATTTGCAGGTATACAGCATATCTTTATTATCCTTTAAAATTTGCTTAACATGCTTAGGAAGCTTGCATTCGTCAGAAACCAAAAATTCATAACTAAAATTCTGGTTGTGCCACTGATTATAATCCTTTTCCAAAAAGTCGGGGTCACTAAGATTGGGGATGCCTTGCAGCAGCTCCGGTTGATTGCATAATTTGCCTTGAAAACTGCCTAATTCATAGGCGGCCTGTTCTAGCATATTAATTGTCAGTTTACCACCCGATATTCCATCCGCATATTCCATCCATATCCGGATTTCATCTGCACTTATTTCACTATGATAGCATTTAGGCCATCCAAGAGAATCAGAAAAAGTATTACCTAAACTTGATGCATACAAATCATATTCTCTTCGCCAGGAATCCGGGTCGCCGGGACGCTCCCATTTCTTTTGAATTTTTAGAACTACTTCATAGGGAAATTTACTTCCGTCAAAGGATGAAGCTGTACCTTTTATAAGATAAACATCCCCTAAAGTACCGCCTTGCAGCTCTTTATATTGAAAATCTGCATTAATAATAGTTTCGTCTAACATTTTGCTTAATGCATTTAATAACTTTTCATTATCAATTATATCATCCTTCATTTTTTAGAACCTCCGCTCCCTTTTTTCTTTTTGCTCCACTCTATTTCCCGCAATTGTTTAAGGTATTGATTCCAGCGCTTCAAAGACAGCGAACCATCTTTAATAGCGGCTAATACTGCGCAGTCCGGCTCTGTTTTATGCTTGCAATTGTTAAAACGGCATCCCGTAAACAAACTTTCTACATCTTTAAAACCCGCACTAATTCCATCATGCGCATCAAGAAGGCCAAGCTCTCTCATGCCAGGAGTGTCAATAACCATAGCGCCGGAGGGAAGCATAAACAACTGTCTGTGGGTGGTTGTGTGTCTGCCCCTGCTGTCATCTTCCCGAATGGATTTAACTGCCATTACCTCTTGTTTCATTAAAGCATTAAGCAAAGATGATTTGCCCACGCCGGACATGCCGAGAAATACAATGGTTTTTCCGGGTTGAAGATAAATATTTAACTCATCAAGGCCCAAACCTGTATGGCTTGAAATTACATGTATGGGAACATCTTGCACAGATTGATACATATCAACAACGAATGTATCAATATTCTCAGTTAAATCTGCTTTTGTAAGTATAATAATAGGCTGGCCTCCGCTTTGTCTTGCTTGAGTCAAATAACGCATGATACGGCTTATATTAAAGTCAGCATTTAAAGACGACAGTATGAATATATAATCAAAATTTGCCGCTACTATTTGTTCAAGAACAGTCTTTACATGACCTGCCGCATGACCCGAAAGGTCTGCTCTTGAGAACTTAGAACGGCGGGGCAGTAATTTAGCAATTCTTGACGCTCCGTTTTCGTTATATTGCAAAAGAACAAAATCGCCGACGCAAGGATAATCTTCCCTCGCCTGTGCGTTGTGATAAAATGTGCCTTTTAGTATTGCATTAATTTCTCCCGGTTCGGCAATGACGGTGTATTGTTCGCGCCTGATTTCTGTAACTCTCCCGGGAATTAAGTCATTTGAGTAAGTTTCGCCTTCTGTATAACCATATTGTTTTAAATCAATCATTCTTAACCTCGATATAAATTATTTTTGGACACAAAAAAACCATACACAAGCAGCCCTAAAGGAAACCGCTGTCATGGTTACGGACAAAACTGCATTAAAAAAGACATGAGCTTTTATCACATCTTCGCAGTTGGCAGATTCATATAAGCTTACTGATTGTCGGCACAACAAAAAACATTAAGAAATTCATATTCTTAATCTGTGCCCGATATTTAGTTTTAGTCGGCTCCCGCCCCTTGCATAACATTCTGTAATAAATTCATAAACACTCTCCTTAGAAAATATAAATTTCCCAAACAAAACAATGTATGGGTTAAACATAGTATAAATTATGTTAATTGATTTGTCAACATAAAATTTATGCTTCCAAAATAACCGTATACGGCCCATCGTTAATCAATTTTACCTTCATATCCGCACCAAAAGAACCCGACGCCACTTTTTTGAATTTCCCTTTGGAGTATTCAATAAAATATTCATAGAGTGAATTAGCCAACTCCGGCGGAGCCGCTTCTGTAAAGCTGGGGCGATTGCCTTTTCTTGTATCGGCATATAAAGTAAATTGAGAAATTATAAGTGCTTCGCCTTCTATATCGCTGACAGATAAATTTGATTTTCCGTCTGCATCCGGAAAAATACGCAGTTTAGAGATTTTATCAATCAAAATCTTAGCTTTATCTTCGGTATCGGATGCTGTTATTCCTAAAAATACCAAAAATCCCTTGTCTATGCTGCCGACTATTTGATTATCCACTATAACCTCTGCCTCTAAAACCCTTTGCAAAACTATCTTCATTATGTTTTTGCTCCTCTTTTGTTTTGCGTTAATTATACCATTAAATTCAAAACATATCAACTTGACCCGCACAAAACTTTAGTATATAATGCCGAAGGGGGAGGTTGTACGAAATGCAGCAGCCAAAAACAAACAATATAAAGACATATCTTCTGTTGGGGATTATATATCTTAGTTTTATAGCCTTGGGTCTGCCCGAAGGGGCCTTGGGCCTTGCATGGCCAATTATCCGTACTGAAATGGATTTACCGCTGGAAATGGTAGGCATTTTTGCAATTGTTTTTTCAATATTTTATGTACTTGTAAGCAGTCAAAACGGGTGGATTTCTAAATACTTAAAGACAGAAAAAATGAATTTGCTTGGCATTGTCCTTTTGGTAATAAGCTATTTTGTCTTTTCTGTTACGCCGAATTTTACGGTAATGGCTGTTATGACAGTATTTGTGGGCATCGGTATGGGGCTTATTGATACCGGCTTAAATGATTATATGTCAAAGCACTTTTCTTCCCGCTATATGAATTGGATGCACTGTTTTTGGGGCATGGGAGCAGCATTCAGCCCTATAATAATGTCGCAAATGATATTGATGTTTGGCTGGCGCATGGGATATGTTTCTATTGCAAGCTTGCAAGGGATTATTGGAATTGTGGTTTTAATAAGCATAGTTAAAGGTGTTTGGAATAGGGAACAAAGCCAAAAAACCAAAGTTAATGAACTAATTGAAATAAAGCCTTCCGGACACTATCTGTCATCTAAAAGTGTTGTTTTTTTACAGATGCTGCTTTTCTTTTTGTATACCGGCACAGAAGGCTCTTTGGGGTTTTGGATAGGCAGTGTGTTAATGGAATCCAGAGGGCTTTCCGTGGAAGCGGCGGGCATCTTTCCTGCTGCATATTTTGCCTGCATAATGGCCGGGCGTGTAGTTTTTGGTTTTATAGCAGGCAAGGTTGGTAATATGCCGCTTATTCGCTTTGGAATGATACTGGCTGCTATAGGAATTATTATATTAACTTTCAGCAATAATGTTATGGGAATGGCGCTGGCAGGTCTTGGCTTTGCTCCTTTATTTCCGTGTCTTATGCATGAAACATCAAACAGGTTCAGTGCAGATACTTTATCGAAGCTTGTAGGATATCAAATGGCGGCGGCCGGAGCAGGCGGGGCATTTTTTTCGGTAACTATTGGTTTAAGTTTATCTCATATTTCTATTGAATCTTTGTTTCCTGTTGTTTTCACACTTACCATAGTGGTGTTTGCAATGAATGAAGCTTTGGCGGGGAAGTTGCGCAGAGCCAGAAGGCACCGGGGAGGGAAATAGTTGACCATACATAATATACTAAAACAATATTTTGGCTATGACAGCTTTCGTGAAGGGCAAGAGAGGTTAATAGACGAGATTCTTGCGGGAGGCGATGTTCTTGGCATAATGCCGACAGGGGCGGGGAAGTCGTTGTGCTTCCAAGTGCCTGCGCTTGCGATGGAAGGATTAACACTTATCGTTTCTCCGCTTATTTCTCTTATGAAGGACCAGGTAAATGCGCTTACTCAGGCGGGAATCAGTGCGGCCTTTATTAATTCATCCCTTTCCGAGCGTCAGATACAAAAGGCCCTGACAAATGCTGCAAATGGTGCATATAAGCTGATTTATATTGCGCCCGAGCGTCTTTTAAGCAGTGATTTTATATACTTTTGCCGTTCTGTGCGCATATCAATGCTTACGGTTGATGAAGCCCACTGTATTTCTCAATGGGGGCAAGATTTTAGGCCAAGCTATTCTGCTATTCCGGAATTTATCAAACAATTAAACAGCAGGCCGGTTATTTCGGCATTTACAGCAACAGCAACACCTATAGTACGGGATGATATAATAAATAAGCTTGCTTTGGATAAACCAACTGTTTTGGTGGCAGGTTTTGACAGGCCGAACTTGCGTTTTGATATAAAAAAGCCAAAGGATAAATTTGCTGCACTTATGTCTTTTTTGGAAAATAAAAAGAATATGAGCGGCATAGTATATTGCACTACGCGTAATGCGGTTGAAGAAGTTTGTGATAGGCTGATTGAAAATGGATATAGTGCATCCGGTTATCATGCAGGTTTGCCTGACTATACCAGAAGTACAAATCAAGATGATTTTCTTCATGACAGAGTTAATGTAATGGTTGCTACAAATGCTTTTGGTATGGGCATAGATAAATCCAATGTCTCTTTTGTTGTGCATTACAATATGCCCAAGGATATAGAGGCGTATTATCAAGAAGCAGGAAGAGCAGGGCGGGACGGAGGGGATGCCGATTGCCTTCTTCTTTACAGCGGGCAGGATATAAATACAAATATGTTTCTGATAGAAAATGGTGTCAGCGGAGAACATGCAAGCCCGGAAAAAGAAAGGGAGATTAAAGAAAGGGCAATAAAAAGGCTGCATGAAATGTCTTTGTATTGCAAAACAAGTGAATGTTTGCGCAGCTATATTTTGAAATATTTCGGAGAAGCGCCGCAGGGTTATTGCGGAAATTGCATGAACTGTGATGCAGATTTTGAAGAAGCGGATATTACTACAGATGCTCAGAAAATTATTTCTTGTGTTGCCAGAATGAAAGAGCGTTTTGGCATGAATATGATTATAGATGTTTTAAGGGGTAAAAGGAATGCAAGGGTTTTAACTTTTGGCCTTGATAAGCTGTCCACATTTGGTATTAGCAATAAAACGGCCGAAGAGCTGGGAGAAATAATGAATCACATGATTTTGGAAGGATACATAAGTAAAACCGTCAGCAAATTTCCTTTGATTCGTCTTGGGCCGAGAGCGGGAGAGGTTTTGCAGCAAGGCAGCACTATACTTATGAAAACGGCTTTAAAACAAGCAGATGAAGATGGGTCTTACAAATATTCTAAAAATAAGAAACCTATGGCATCTGTAAATAATGATTTGTTTGCTGCCTTAAAAGAACTTAGGCTTAAAATAGCAAAAGAGCAAGCTGTACCTGCATTTGTTGTTTTTCCGGACAGCTCTTTAATTGATATGTGCATGAAACTGCCTATAAATGAAGATGAATTTCTGGAAATATCAGGCGTTGGAAAAATGAAGGCAGAACGATATGGCCGAGGTTTTCTTGAAGTGATTAAGGGCTTTGCGGGAAATGGGGCAGGGGGATTTGAAAGTGCAAGCAGGAAACAGCAAAATAATCCTTTTAAGGATTTTAATGCTTGCGATATTGAAACTTCAGAAGATGCCGTAACTGTCAGCACGATAGCTGACAGGATTAATTGCGTTTTACTTGAGAGCGGATATGATAAAATATCGGGCAAACGTATTAACGACTGGCTTGTGTCAACCAATCTTATGTCAATTGCACAATTAAATGGAAAAAATTTTAAAATTCTTACAAATTCAGGAATTGAACTTGGAATGGTAAACGAAAACCGCACTATACGCGGAGAAAATGTTACTGTCAACTTATTTAGCCGTAGTGCGCAGAAATATATAGCGGATAATACTTTAAATATAGTAAAATTTAAGCAGAAATGAGGATGTCAGCTCTCTTCAATTTCAAAATCAATCATTTTTTTCAATCTGTCGATGTCGGCATTCTCTCCTTGTGCTGTATAATTGAAATCATCCACCAAATTGTATTTTCTTCTGTGCCTTTCGTCGTAAAAATTCTTCGCTATAATATTTACACTAAACTCCAGGCCGTATTTTGTTCGCAGCTTATCCTCGATATATTCTGTGCGTTTGCGCAAATGACTTTCAACAAAAAGGTCCGGGCAGACAATATATAAATATTCATCCTCCAAAAATCCGGGCTGGGTTTTTTGCATAAAAGGAGCAAAATTGGGCTCGAACTCTCTTATAAAACCATTCCACTCAAGCAGCACCTTGCGCACATCATCAGGAATGGCCTTTTTCTTTACTTCTTCTTTTACAATTTCTGTCTTAACTTCTTTGTTAAAATTTTGCTTAATATCAGGCTCTCTGACCTCTGACCTCTGACCTCTGACCTCTGTAACAAACTCAATACATCCAACCTCTAAAGCCAACTTAGCATTGCCGCCGGACTGACGAATAGTTCTTGAAATTCCCGAAAAAGCGGCAATCATGCGGATTATTTCGTCATAGCCCGATTTTGCTGCAATTTCGTCGTATTTTTCTCCTGATTTTACTCCGGCTGCCGCAACTAGGATATTGCGCAAATGAACCAGCATTTCATCGGAGAATTGCCCAAAATCTCGCCCTTTTGCGGACAATTCTTCGATAATGTCTAAGCATTGTCTCGCATCTTTATTAAGTAAAGCCTGTATTGTTTCAAAAAAAACCGAATTGTCTACCGAGCCTGTAATTTCCAATGCTCCTTCAAGAGTAATCTCCTGCCCAAAATACAATGAAGCGCATCTATCCAGCAAACTTAAAGCATCCCGCATAGAGCCGTCTGAAAGTCTTGCCACATACGTAAGTGCATCATTTGTAATTATAATACCTTCTTCATTTACATATTTGCGCAAAGCTTTTGTCATATGCTCCATTGAAATTCTGTGAAAATCAAAACGCATAAGGCGGGAATGAATGGTGGCGGGTATTTTTTGCGGGTCAGTGGTGGCAAGAATGAAAATTACATGGGGAGGAGGTTCTTCGAGTGTTTTAAGCAGAGCGTTAAAAGCGCCTGTAGAGAGCATATGAACCTCATCTATAATATACACTTTATATTTTCCGGAAGCAGGATAGCGCACTTCTTCTCTAAGCTCCCTTATGTTATCTACACCATTATTGCTGGCAGCATCAATTTCTATAACATCAAGTGAAGCTCCGGAAGCAAGGCCTTCGCAAGAGCTGCATAATCCGCATGCTTCTCCGTTTTGCGGGTTTTCGCAGTTAACAGCCTTTGCAAATACCTTTGCGCAGCTGGTTTTGCCTGTGCCCCTTGTGCCGCAGAACAAATATGCATGAGAAATACGCTCCGTTATTATTTGGTTTGTAAGTGTTTTTACTATATGTTCCTGTCCTACGATATCGGCAAAGGTTGTTGGGCGCAATTTTCTATAAAGTGCAGTATACATAAAATCTCCTTAATTTTCTTCCATGATTGTGTCATTAACGGTAATTCCTATAATCCATTCGGCAATGTCTTTAATAACTTGCGCATCTACATTTGCTCTTGCCGCGCTTTGATTAAAACCCAGCTCCGGAATATGCGGCGCAAAGAAGTGGTTAAGCCCTTCATATAGTATGAATGCTGTATGTTCTCGTTCATACAGAAGTTCTTTCCATGCTGTAAAATCGTATTCAGCATGGATTTGTAAATCTTCCTCGCCTTGAAGTATAAGGAAGGGTATTTCTATATAGCTTATGACTCTATATGTATCTAAATTATTCATAGAATGAAGGAAACTTATAGGAAAGCCAAGAGATAGGGCTTGCTCTGAGAGAAAGTTGTATGTAACAGGCAAAATGTTTTCATCAATATTCATTATTTGGTTTAGCAGTGTTGCAACCATTCGTGCCGGTATATTTACACCCAACCCTGCGGCTCTATGCCGAAGAAATTCGCTTTGTGATGCAATAATCTCAAAGAAACTGCGCGGGGAGCCTGCTAAAGATATTATACCCTTCACTTCGGGGTGGGCATATGCAAGGTGGGGTGCAACAATGCCGCCTTGAGAAAAACCTATAATGAAAATTTCCCCCAAATCTTCTTGTGCGGCGGTAAACTTGATAGCATGAGATGTGTCATATATTGTTTCGTTCCATATATTTACACCATGGGGCATAGGCGGATGCTGATAATAGCGTTTATTGTGGCGTATGCTTGCTATGCCTTGTTCCGCAAGGCCGTGGGCAATATCTTTAAACATTTTCATGCCGCCAAAAGCAGAGTTATAATTCCATTGCCCGGAGCCATGTATAAATACAGCCACAGGCGGCTGCTCTACGCCATTTGGCATAGTCAGCCGCCCATAAAGCTCATATGGACCTATTTCTATTGAATATTCCCTAAAAGTTTTTAAGGGCGTCCCGTAGACAGCTAAAACCTGTGAAAATATAAGCAAAATTGAAACAGCCCCTGCTATAGCGGGTCCCGCTATTTTACCCATCTAACTTTCTCCTCCTCATAAAAACCCCGTCCGCTGGAATTTTCTGCAGGATGTCCCAGAGCAATTATGCAAAAAGGTATTTCATCCGCAGGCAAGCGCATAATCTCTGTTACGGCCTTGGTCACGTCTTCTTTTGGGTATATGCTGCACCAGCAAGCACCCAAGCCTATAGCGGCCGCTTGCAGCAATATATTTTGGGCACAGCATGCACAATCTTGCTGAAAAAATCCTTTTGCATAAGGAAATTTCTCTTGAGCTTCCGGCGTGGCGCAAATAAGAATGGCTGCCGGAGCATTTTTCAGCATCTTGATAAGATTATGCTGATTACTTATTTTTTCTAAAATATCTTTGTTTTTTACTGCAATAAAACGCCAAGGCCGCAGATTTAATGCCGAAGGAGCATGCATGGCTGCTTCCAACAGTATGTTTATTTCTTCATCTGAAACAGGCGTGTCCTGATATTTACGGACACTGCCACGATTTTTAATTACTTCTAAAAGCTCTAAATTCCCTAATACCATAGACATAATAAAACCCCAATCATTTTTTATTATAGCAATACTATCTGTATAGTATGCCCGGTCTTTTGGGAAAGATTATCAATTTTAAATTTAATTTTATTCCATCCAGCGAACTTTGTCCGAATCATAAAATCCTCTTGCGATGGGCGTTTCATCTCCGTGACCCACCGCTATTACACAGAAGGGGATTTCGTCATCTGAAAATTCTAAAATTTCGCTGACTGCTTTAATCATCGGCTCTTTTGGGTACACGCCGCACCAGCATGTGGACAATCCCAAACTCTCGGCGGCGAGCAGAATATTTTGCGTAGCAGCAGCGCAATCTTGCGGATAAAAACCTTTGGCGGTTTCGTTTTCTGCCTGCTCTTTAGCCAGAGCGCATATAACAATGGCAGCCGTGGCAGAATGAAGCATTTTGGCGTGTTTATGAGCATCAGCAAGTTTATTAAGAATATTGCGGTTTGTTATGGCAATAAATCTCCAGGGGCGGCTGTTGCATGCAGAAGGTGCATGCATAGCAGCATCCAGAATTTTTTCAATCTGAGCCTTCACAACCGGCATATCTTTGTATTTTCTTGTACTTCTGCGGCTTTTAATAATGTTAATCATAATATTTCCTCCTTAAATTTAATATCCAGCGAATCGCATATAGGTCTGTAGCCGATTTTTTGGTAGATGCTGTTGCTGGTTGGGTTTGCAAGGTCTGTATACAATACGCAGTTAAAACCCTTATCCAGCCACATTTGACTTAACTGAGCAACAATAGAAGATGCATAGCCATGCCCTCTGAAATACGGCGGAGTATAAACATAAGCTATACCGGCTGTTTTTACTATTTCCCGGCTTATTCTTGCCATTGAAACCGCTGTTCCATTGTCTTCTAAAATAAATAAGCTGCCATTTGAGATAAGATAGCGATACTGTTCGGCATCTGAACTTACCACACCGTCACCGCCCGCAGAGGCCCTAAAGTCTTCCGACCAATAAGGCAAAAAGGACATATCCGCTTCTGCGGCAGGGCGCATTTTGCCTATTCTTGGAATATCAGGATTTACAGAAGTAAGCTTATATATGCGCTGGTCCACATAAATGCAGTAATGCAAGTTTTTAGCGGTGCAGTAAATCTGCGCAAAAGCTTGCGATAAGGATTTTTCAGATACCACGCCCGGGACAGATATATCATCGGAAATTAACCCGTCAATCAGGCATTTAAGTACATTTTCATCCACTATATTATCAACCGCATATAAGGTAATTCCAAATGGCGGCGTCATTACAGCTACCATACGTATAATTTTATTTGAAGAAACTGTACACATGACCCAATTGGATGAATCCCGCCAGCCAAAGGTATCCAAGCCTTTATAACCAATTATTAGATTGCCTAAAATCAACATATTCTGTGCTTCATCCTGCATCAAAACGTCAAAGGCATCGTTGTAAAAACTTTGTACATTATTATACAGTTTAAAATCCATGAAAACCACTCGCCTTCTATTTTTACAATTCTAGCATTTTTTTCTGAAAAAAGCAAACAGATTGTGCGCAAGACACAATCTGTTAAGATTGACAAAAATAAAATCTCAATTTTAACCATTAAATCAGGTTGCCCCTACGAGCATTTGTGGTATTGTTTATATTGCTTGTTTTGCTTATTATGGTGTTAAAGGTTTGTTTACAATTTTATTTTCAAATTGGAATAGCGTATTACGTGATTAACCCGGAATCTCTTGCTATTGGCTGCAGTTACACCGAGATTAGAAGAAGTATCAATAAGTTGGTAAATATAGAACCTGCCCTACCACTATATGGTTTGCATCCTCAATATTATTTACTTCCATTATTCGGTTGACCATAGAGTTATCCCCATAAAACATATTGCTGATGGACAATAAACTGTCACCGGACTGCACTATATACGTTTCGGGCAGATTAGCGAAAACTGTCACTGCCGGAGTTGGCTCCGGGGTGGTATCCGGCGTAGGCGGCGGAGTTGGCTGCGGTGTAGCTTCCGGCTCCGGCGACGGAGTAGGCGGCGGTGTAACTTCGGGCTGTGGCGTAGCTTCCGGAGTATATGTATGGCTTGCGTCGGCATGTTCATCTTCGGTATAAGCTTGCGTTTGCGCTTGATTTTGATTTGCCTGTTCCGCAAAAGCGGGCATGGATGCCAGCTGCCTCATCTGCTCTACCATTACCACATAATTGTTATCCATTGCCACAATTGCGTTTTCCAGAGCAGATATACGGTTATCACTTTGCAGCAAACCTGCTCCCATAATAAATGAAGTTACGAAAAGTACAGCGCATAGACCCATCAATAAGTTTGACAGCTTTCGCATATCTTCTATTGTTTTTCCTCCAATTTTTGCTGTCTCTTTTTCGGTTGTTTTTATGCTACCCATGTCTTTGCTGCGTCTGCCTGCCGTCCTGTTTTGAGGTATGGGTCTATGTTCCGTGGTTCTATCTTCGCTTGATACCTTATGTCTTTCGTTGTGAGCATCTTTTTGTTTTCGTCCTGCCCTTCCATCTTCAAAAATTTTTAACCTTGTAGTAGGGGGTTCTTCCGTATGTTTAGTAACCTCTCTTGTTTTGGTGCGAACGATACGGTTATTGTGCATATAGTCCTGCATGCCTTTGTTTTGGTCATAATATATAAAATATCCCGCAGTTTCATGCATGCCTGTCATTTCCTGATTCCATACATAAAAAATATTTATCTTTTCAATGGGGTCCATGACGAACAAAACCTGATAGGGTCTTGTGAAGTTGTTCATGTGATAATCTGCATAAGATGGGTTAAGATGCGTGCCGTATCCCGGCTGGGACTGTATCCAGCCCAAGACCTCATCGCCGGAAAAATATTTATCCATTTCTTCCTGGGCATAATCAAAAGAATCCTCTGTAAAGCATTCCATGTTATCGGCATATTCACTGTGTTTGCCTTGTATAACACCATTAATAAATACATAAGGGGCACCATCAATTATCATATACTTGCCCACAAGAAAAGCAATTTTTTCTGTGTGTCCGCCGCTCTCGGCATATTGTTTCAGATATGTACAAACATAATCTTCCACATAGATTTTTATTGATGTCTCGTCCACGCTTCCAATCTGCCTTATATTGGTGGGCAGTTCGAAATTGCTCATAGTATTTCCTCCAATCTAATCTTTCGTAAGAGAGATTGTACCATACCAGTATGGAATAAAATGGAAATACATGTCGTGCTAGAACAAGTTTATTATTAAAAAAATCGACAATCGTGCCAAGAGCAAATCAGCTAACCAAGCATACAACTTTTAACGAATCGTTTTGGGAAGAATTCATATATCTCAAGTCGTTCAACTGTTGCTTTAAAAGGCTTAAAATTATTTGAAATTATCGGAACGGCCCGCAAAATCTCTTCAGCTTCGTCCATCAATAAGGTAGTGTGGGCTGCCCAATTATGGCAACCGCTGCCGCTGTCGGGAAAGAAGCTGTGTTGCAATTTTAACAGTTCAAAATTCATATTTGGAGCGATAAACAGCACCTTTAAACCGAATAAGCCTACATAACTAAAACATATATCAAAACACGGGGTCTTTGAACATATGTTTTCAAGCTTGCTTATTAGCTGAACTTCTTTGTCAGAACTGTAACTGCCCAATGTAAAGTGATAAGGAGCATCTTTTGTTTGTGTGCCTACAAAGCCATTATTGCGAAGGATATTATAATATTCACCTAAAATTTTCTGCGTTTCGTCATCAAATACAGCAATTAAGTAAAGTGCTTTATCTTGCATAAGTACATCCTCCAACTTATTACTATCGGAAGTAATAATAGTTATTCAATAATTTGCCATTCATAGCTTGTAGTTTCCTGAACAAACCATCTGTTATTAAAATCCTGAATAAACATAGAAATGGCATCATATACCATTCTGTCATCCCTATTTCCCGCTTTGTCGGATAAGAGGGCAAGAACATAAGGTGAAGGAGCAAACACTATAGCCATATCATGCCATGCACCTCCAAAGCTTTCCGCCCATCCGCTTTTACTTGCTACAGGATAGTCAGAAATTATAAACGGATAGCGGTTTCTAAGCAAATTGTTTTTGAATTCATCGCTGTATCTGCCGCCGGATGTTATGTACCTGTAAATTTCTCTCATAATAAGGCCGGCTTCATCTGCGCTAAGATAAGAATAGGTTATGTTTTGTACAAAATGCGGGTTTCCGCCTATACTTTCAATAAATTCTCTATATCCGTTAAGACCATGTGCCCTTCTTAAAATACGCGTTGCTATATTGTCGCTGGGGGCAATCATCAAATGCAAAAGACGTCTTTGGCTAAATGTTTCACCAAATTCATAATTGTGGCGAATAAAGCCGCTTCCGCCCCAATAGTCACTTTCGGTAAAGGTAAAGCGAGCATCTAAATTGGTTTCGCCTCTCTCCGCTTTTTGATAGATGTATAATGCAAAGGGGGCTTTAGTTGCAGAAGCTCCAAAAAATACCCGGTCAGCATAATGCCTGAATACAAAACCGGTTTCCAGATTTTCAAAATAAACAGAAACACCGCTGCCGAATTGGGACAAAAAATCATGCAGTTCCCTGGAAGCAAGAGAGAAATCCTGCTCTTCGTCCGCTTCATATGGAGCGACTGAGTAATGATATTGCGAACTAAAGACGGTAGGGTGGTTGGCTGAGTTTTCATAGATAATTTCTTCTTGCTTTGGCTCGTAAGCTTCTTCATATGTATCTTTTGTATCTTTATCAGTATTACTTAATGCCGTATTAATTGAATCGCTTACATCTGTGTTAATTTCATAACCGGCAAGTACGGCCGTTCCTCTATTTTCTTCAAAATTTACATATAATGCAAGTCCGATAAGCGTAAAAGTCAGCATAGCTCCAATGGAAAAGACAATTATAAATAATATAAGAAAAACTCTTTTAATACGTATGGGAAACCCCTCCCCGGAGGATACCTGATTTATTATATATGCTAAAATCATATTTTATAGTATTATGTGGTGTGTGTCAATAGCTTGGCCCGCATGGTCATTTAATTTTAAACATTATGTGAATATTTGGAATATGGGGTTGACCAAATATCACTAATGTTATATAATTTGTTTCTGGAAAAAAATTATGTGAAACTAAAAAACGGAGGAAAATTAAAATGGGAAGCAGTAATACGAAAAGTAAAAATGCCGTAGCCGGCATAAATAAGAAGCGGTTTTTTATGCTGGGAGCAGTATTGACTATGGTACTTGTATTCGCGGCGGGCTGCTTAGAGGCGGGAAATCCAAGCGGAGGTGCGGGAAATCCAAGCAGCACCCCTATTGTTGCCACGATAAACGGCATAAACATATCTGCGGATGATGTTAGTTTTCTGATATGGCAGACAGAAGAGATGTTAGTGTGGGAATATTTTGAAATGTTTGGAGAATTTGAGGTTGACCATGAAAGAGAATTTAGAGATGGTTTGACCTTTGGCCGTGTTTTGCGTGAGGAAGCGGCAAGAGCGGCAGGTTTTACCAATTTATATTTGGATTATGCTGCGCAGATGGGTTTAAGTGTTTCTGCCGATGATATTGACATGCTAAATGAACATATTGACAGCCTTATAGCACAATTTGGCCAGGAAGAACTATATGAAATGCTGACGGGAGACGGAATTAGAGACAGAGCTCATCTGCTGGAAATATACAGCTCACAAATAATGCTGGAAAACCTAATAAATGCAATAACATCAGACCCTGATGAATTTGCAAGATTTGAAGCATATCTGCCCGAAGATGACTCGGTTGAAGTATATAACAGAGCGGGCGAAATTTTGGCAAGGGCGCTTGCCGGTGAAGATTTTGACATGCTTATTATGACATATGGGGAAGACCCCGGTATGATGTCAAATCCCTACGGATATACTTTTACAAGCGGCGTTATGGTATCCGAATTTGAAGAAGCCACAAGAGAGCTTGAAATTGGAGAAATAAGCGGTCTTGTCCGTTCGCAATTCGGTTTTCATATTATCATGCGTGTAGAGCCGGACCCGGAAAATGCTATGCGCGGGCCGCTGTCTGATGAAGATGAAGAGTTGCTGGGGGCAAAACATATCCTGCTTCAATTTGACGGAAGAAGCGCGGAAGACAAAATGGTAGAAGCTATATTTTTAGGGTTTACAGCAATGTTTGATGAAGCCGAAATTATATTTCTGCCTGCACTTGATGATATTGTTATTGAGCGGCAATAAAATTCATTTTATACAGGCGGCAGGGCGTAAGTCTGCCGCCTGTTTCAATATTGTTCATATTAACTTCATATGAAATTGACAAAATATAATATGGTTTATAAGTCAGAGGAGGCCGGTCATGCCCAAAAAAATCAATACAGATAAATTAAAGTCCCTGCTTCCTTATTTTGTGCTTGCATTGGCAATTATTATATCGTACAGAATTATTGCCGAGCTTAGTTTCTTCATTGATATCCTTAGGCAGGGATGGGGCATTTTAAGGCCTTTTTTCTATGGTTTTATTGTGGCATATATTATTAATGTGCCGTGCAGCGGCGTGCAGAAATTGCTGGCAAGGTCATCAAATAAGTTTATAATCAAGAGACAAAGAATATTAAGTGTTCTTATTGTTTTTCTAATTTTAGCACTTGTTATTTATCTGACTTTGGATTTAATTGTCCCAGCTATTGCCAACAGTATTTCCTTTTTCATAGAAAACATCCCGGTGTATTGGGAAGCTGTTGTACAGTTTATTGACGATATTAATGATTTGGAGCTTTTTGGGCTTTACATCAGCGCAGAAGGTATATTCAGCTTTTTAGGCGATATTTTTGCAGATTTCAGTTTTGAAAACCTTGCGTCTCCTATAAATGCAATAATGGATGCAGGGGCCGCGGTATTTACCGGCTTTATAGCATTTATATCCTCTATCTATATTCTGGTGGAAAAAGACAGAATTAAAAAACTTGTACACAAATTATTGCGTATATTTGCTCCTAAAGAATTTAATAACTTTGTTGTCGAATACGGAAGTAAGCTAAATAAGAATTTCAGACAATATATACACACTCAGACTATTGACGGACTTATACTTGGCACCCTTGCGACAATACAGTTATTTATACTTGGCTCTCCCTTTGCTCTAGTACTTGGTATTATGCTGGGAATAGTAAACTATGTGCCGTATTTTGGTTCGATAGTCGGAACGATAATTGCCGTGCTGGTTGTTGGATTAACCCAGGGCTTTACTATGGGGGCAATTGTTACCGTTACCCTGCTTATTACACAGCAAATTGATGCCAATATCATACAGCCAAGGCTAATGAGCGGCTCTTTTTCTCTTAGTCCGCTGCTTGTTATAATCAGCATCTCTGCCGGCGGTGCAGTTGCGGGCATTTTGGGTATGATTGCTGCCATTCCTATTGTAGCCGTTTTAAAAGATATGTTTGACGGGATTGTTGCATATTATGAATACAAAAAGTTTGGAAATCAAGGCGGTTCCAATGAGCGGCAGGGGACGGATGAGCAGATGCAAAATGAAGTTGAGAGCGGGGACGAATAATTGCACTGGCTTAGTAAAAATAAAAAGATATTGCTTGCTGCTGCGCTTATATGCCTTGCAGCTTTGGTGGTTCCTAATATAGAGTTTTTGTCTGTTGACAATATGATGAGTTTTGCAGAAATTTCTATCTGGCTTACTGCATTGGGCTTTATTTTACTGTATGTGATAAAGGGCTTTGCAATCGTTATACCTTCCAGTTTGCTGTATATAGGAGCGGGGCTGGCTTTTCCGACATGGTCAGGTATTTTAATTACATATACAGGATTGATGATAGCATTAACCATTGGATATTTTGTTGGAAAGAAATTGGGTGAAGAAAAAGTTGCCAAAATGCTTTCCAAGCATAAGAAGGTTGCGGAATATCTAAACGGCAACAAAGAAAGAATGTTAACATTATGCTTTATGGCCAGATTGCTACATATGCCTTTTGGTTTTGTAAGTCTGTTTTTGGGCGCATTAAACATGCCTTTTTTTAAGTTTCTTTTCATGTCATTGCTTGGTGTAAGCCCAATTATGATACCAACTATTTTTGCCGGGTCTGCTATAGCAAACCCCTTTTCATCAGCATTTTTGGTACCTTTTGGAATAAGTCTTGCAATTACTCTTGTGGTTTTAATTGCTTACAAAACAAAAGCTATTACAAAACCAAGAATTGCCGTCTTGCTTATACTTATCCAAACAGGTTTTTTTATTTTTTTCGTAGATAGAGTAACTTTCCTTTTTCCTGTTGTTGCTATTTTAAGTTATGCTGTAAGCTTTACTATGGTGTTATTCATAGTTAAAAGAGATAAAACAGCGGCATATAAAATTATTTGGATAATTATTATTATGCTGCTGCCGATAGTTGGCGGCATGATGTATCTTTTATTTGGAAATAACCGTCCAACAAGAAGAATAGCAGCCCATGTAAAAGAACATGCATTAATAGCTAAATTATTAGACAGTGACGACATCCCTCAATACGAAAGATTTAGCAAAAACCCCAGAATGGCCGCCATAATGAAATATATACAACGAACATCATCATATCATCCTTATATTAACACCGATACTACATACTACCCCATGGGCAAATTGATGTTTGAAGATATGATGAACGAACTGCAAAAGGCCGGAAAATTTATTTTTATGGAATATTTTATTATTTCTAAAAGCGGCATGTGGGACAGAATTCTTGAAGTACTTCTTAACAAAGCAAAAGAAGGTGTTGATGTAAGGCTTATATTTGATGATGTAGGTTCTTTGGGTTTATTTAATTCCGCCTATTTAACCTCTCTGGAAGTACAAAACATCAAAATTCTGCGCTTTAATCCCATCGTTCCGTTTATTTACCCGTTTATGAACAACCGCAACCATCGAAAAATTATGGTTATAGATGGCCATACGGCATTTACAGGCGGAATTAATATTGCTGATGAATATATAAATCTTAACAACCGCCTTGGCGTTTGGAAGGATACAGGTGTGAGGCTTAGAGGTGACGCTGTTTGGAGCTTTACATTGATGTTTATAGAAACATGGAATGCATTTGGCAAGAAGAATAATGAGCGCATAGACAATTTTTTGGCATACAAATGTCCGGATATTGATGCGCAGATTAAAAAGCTGAATCTGACAGATGCCGGATTAATTATTCCATACGGTGATTCTCCTCTCGGCAGCGAACGATTAGGAGAAAATATCTATATAGATATTCTTGGCCAGGCCCAAAGATATGTCTATATTTTTACACCATACCTTATTATCAGCGAAAAGATGATGTACGCTATACAGATGGCTGCAAAGCGCGGTGTTGATGTGCGCATTATAACGCCGGGTAAACCCGATAAACCCATTATATACCGTCTTACACGCTCTTATTATAAATTTCTGCTGGGAGCGGGCGTAAGGATATATGAATATACACCCGGATTTCTTCATGCCAAAAGTCTTATTTGCGACGATTTGGTTGCTGTTGTAGGCACAATAAATTTGGATTACAGAAGCCTTTATCTGCATTTTGAATGCGCTGCGCTTTTATACAATTCCGGCGCAATCGCCGATATAAAAAAAGATGCTCTTAACACCATTGCAGAAAGTAAAGAAGTGCTGCCCGGCGAAAATAAAAGGCTTTATCATGAATTGTTTGATGCGGTACTGCATCTATTTTCACCACTGTTGTGATATAGCTAATTAATATAGACTTTGGTTTTATAAAGGGAGAAAATTATGAATACGCATAAGAAAATTTATATTGCTGATGACGAAAACAATATAAGAACTGCAATAAAAACCTTTTTGGAAAGTGCCGGATATATTGTAGAAGATTTTGAAAACGGAGATATGCTGCTTGCGGCTTTTAACGAAAATCCTGCTGATTTGGTGGTTTTGGACGTGATGATGCCCGGAAGCAATGGCTTTGTTATTTGCAAAGAATTGCGAAAAATCAGCTATGTTCCGATAATAATGCTAACAGCCAGAGATAGCGACTTAGATTATGCGACCGGTCTTGATTTGGGAAGCGATGACTATTTAGTGAAGCCTTTTAGCCCCATGGCACTTGTTATGAAGATAAAAGCAATTTTTAGACGAATGGAATATGACAGGCTGGAATATTCAAAAAATAAATTAAGAGTATATATAAAAAGACGGATTAAATAAAAAATTGTGAGGGCGCAATATGACTACAAAGAGAATTAAAAAGAAAGTAAAAATACGCCGAAGGCTGCTTGCGGCTTTTTCTGCTGTGCTGTTTTTCTCTTTCGCCATTACCGGCATTTTTTTCAATATAGCCCTACGAATTTTTGCGCCTATTGACGACCATTATGCCGTAACAGCACAGAACTTTTTTAACCGGGCGGGCGTTACTCTGGTTGTTCTTATCATCATTATGTTTATAATGGCGGTTATAGTTACATATTTTTTGGCAAATTCTCTTACACGCCCTATAGAAAAACTGGGCGAATTTGCTTTAAAAATGGGTAAAGGCGATTTTGCCACGAACAATTTTGAATTTGAAGAGCAAGAGCTTGAGGACTTAAATGAAGCGTTAAACAAATCTGTAAAACAATTGGGTGAATATGACAGCACGCAAAAGACCTTCTTTCAAAACGCTTCCCATGAACTGCGCACGCCTCTTATGTCTATCAAATGCTATGCGGAAGGGATAAACTTTGGAATAATGGATGCTAAAAAAGCCAGCGAAACAATATTGCAAGAGACAAATAAACTATCGGAGTTGGTAAAAGACCTATTATATATTGCAAAAATTGATAATATTACCGAGCCGCACACCAAAGCAAATACGAATCTTATAGAGCTTATACAAAATTGCGCCGCCCGTCAAAAGGTTGTTGCAAACCAAGAGAATATTAATTTTATATTTGGTTTTGAAGAAGATGAAATCAATATTGAATGTATTCCGGAATTAATGTCAAGGGCCGTTGACAATTTGATATCCAATGCAATACGGTATGCTGCTGCCGAAATTGTTTTGGCTTGCTATAAAAGTGCAGGATGCGTTATAATTACAGTAGAAGATGACGGGCCGGGAATAGAATCGGATATACTTCCGCATGTTTTTGAGCGCTTCTATAAAGGAAAGAACGGAAACACAGGCATTGGATTATCTATAGTACAATCAATTATAAACCAAATGAACGGACAAATAGAAGCTGAAAATTCAAAAACCGGCGGGGCCGTATTTACTATTATTTTGCCGGCATAAGGCGGAGGTTAAAAAATGTCTGTACGCTTTAATGATGAAGAATTTGCAAAGTTAAAAAACCTGCTTACTACATACGAGTGGGGTTTGAATACCCTGATGACAAAGCTTAATATCATACACGAAGACCTAAAAAACTTCCAGAACAATGGCGCAATAGACTACATAACAAGCCGCATAAAAGCGCCTGAAAGCATAGCGCAAAAACTTAATAAACTGGATTTGGAAATTACTGCGGACAACGCAAAAAAACATCTTCGGGACATAGCCGGTATACGCATAATAACACCCTTTGCCAAAGATATTTATTTTTTGGCGGAACTTATCAGGTCCGTACCCGATGTGCAAATTATAAATGAAAAGGACTTTATAAGCAGCCCTAAGCCCAGCGGCTACCGCAGTTATCATCTTATCGTGAAAGTGCCTGTTTTCTTTTCGGGCAAGACCGAAAACATAACGGCAGAGGTGCAAATCCGCACTGAAGCCATGAATTTTTGGGCAACTTTGGAACATAAAGCGCGATATAAATACAGAGAGCATATTCCTCAGCATTTAAGTGATGAATTGGCCCTTATTGCCGATAAAATAACGGATTTGGATAATCGCATGTTCTTGATTCATGAAATTATTACTCTTATAAATCAAAATTAGCTCGGGCGGTCACAGTGACCGCCCGCTTTTTATGCCTGCTTTACATACTCCCCATCCCCAAAAACAACAACCTCTCCACCATCATCATAAATCCCAACAACACTCATATCATCCGTACCAAACATAAAGTCAACATGAACAAGGGAATTATTAATGCCTTTAGCTGC
>Ga0131853_10000263_pt1 | contig 94082 bp, 78 predicted proteins | sample TergutLab28metaG_FD_92764 | JGI IMG/M metagenome (GOLD analysis project Ga0131853, IMG submission 92764) | Labiotermes labralis P1 segment gut microbial communities from Petit-Saut dam, French Guiana - Lab288 P1 (version 2) (version 2) | ecosystem: Host-associated > Arthropoda: Insects >...
TGGCCTGCTTTTTAAGTCTATCATCTGTGATGCGGTATGTTAATAATTAATGTTGTACACCAACCCATTTTCATGTTCGGTTGGTGACGAAAAAAAACAGCCCGGCATGGGCTGGTAGGAGGAATAAATAATGTCTGAAAGCGCGACTGCACCAATTTTTGTTTCGCTGGACGGTTGCAATATAAAAGGTGACGGTAGTATAGACCGCCCGTATCAAACTTTGGCTCGTGCCCAGGCCGTAGTAAAACCGGGGCAAACAGTGTACTTTAGGGAAGGTGTTTACTCTATAGAGCTAACCGACCTTGGCGTTATCTATTCCAAAGGTACTACCGATAATTGGATTACGTTTATGCCATATAACAACGAAAAAGTTGTCTTTGACGGCGGCGGAAGAAGTATGCTTATTTCGTCGTTTAACAGCCTAATTACCATGTACGAATGTGAATATGTAATTATCGACGGTTTTGAAGTGCGCAATTTATGGGGACATGGCATAACCAACTTTGACACCTTTCACACCATTGTACGCAATTGCAAAATTCACAATTTCCACGGTCGTGGGCTTGGTGGCCATGGTAGATACAACACATACGAATACAATGAAATATTTCACACTTGTATGGCCAACGAAGGCGCACCCGCAGACGGTGGCTGGAGCTCTGCCCTTGCTACAATAAACCGCCCGGATTTTGTACCCTCTTCTAATATTATAATACGCGGCAACAAGGTTTACGAAAGCTGGGGCGAAGGCATTAATGCCTTTATGGCAACAAATGTGCTTATAGCTGATAATAAAACCCGCGACAATTACAGCATAAATATTTACTGCGACACGTCAACTAATGTAATTATAGAAAATAATCTAGTAACATCCAAAAATACTCGCTATTATCGTGACGGAAGCCCCGCGGCAGGCATTCAAATGTCTAACGAGGGCACAAAAACCACAGCAAGACTAAAACCCTACCCATGCTTAGAAAATGTAACAATACGCAACAACACCATAGATGGCGCTGCCGAGGGTATCGCCTATTGGGAAGATAAAAATAACACATGGGAAAGCAACACTTACAGGGATATATTTATTCACAATAATACTTTTAACGATATATGGGACTACGATATCCATGTTAACAGGGTATCTATGCCAAATGTAGAATCTCCAAAAAATGCAAATGCCTACGATAATATTTTGTCCGGCCCGGACAAAAGACTATTGATAGGCAACCTTGAAGCTTGGGAATTAAATAATAATGTTTTTGGCGGTGCAAAATAATCGTAATTACACTATATGGGGTTTCATAAAATTCCATGAGGTAATATAAAAAATCAGGAGGCCAAACAATTATGAAAAAATGGCTTAAAAGTGCAATGCTTGTATTGTTGTTAGCAGTTTTTGCAACCGTAGTGCTTACAGCTTGCGGAAACAACAACGACCCAGAACCAGACTCAGAACCAGAGGTTCGTTCAGGAGTTGAAGAAACAACCCCAGAACCTGAGCCAGAGCCCGAACCGGAACCAGAACCGGAACCGGAACCTGAGCCAGAAGAACCAGAACCGATTCAAGAAATTATTGTACAAGTTCCAATTATTAATAGTATTGGAGCTTTAAGCGGCTTGCCAACATACCAAATTGACCGTAATGTTGCAGGCGCACCTCTTGCATACAACCACGATGTACAAATTGGTTGGGACGGAGTAGACACTTTATTTGTGCGTGCAGTTGTTAACCAGGTAGAGGGTACCCAAGAGCATGACCGCGCAGCCGATGCTGAAGACTGGTGGGCAGACGATACCTTTGAAGTATTCCTTGTGCCAAATGTACCGGAAGACGAAATAGAAAACAGAGGAACAGCATGGCAATGGGCTACAAACGCAAACAATGCATTTGATTTACGCCCCCAAACCCGCGAAATAAACACATCTTTGGATGGTACAACATGGACGGTAGAGTGGGCTCTTGCACTAGACCAAGAATTATTGTTCTATATCAACCAACGCGGCTTTATTTTTGGCCAAATTGCGGCATCTTTGCAATCTGACAATGCTTTGCTTGGTGCGATCGGAGGTTTTTGGGATGTAGATAACTATCTGCAGTTCGATTTCCAACGTGCGCCTAGGTCGGCCGTAAGAGTCCCACAAGTTGGCGGTTTTAACAATTTCGACAATGCCAGAACCTATTATTTCACTCACCGTTCTGACGGTAGCCGCGCAGATTTCCGTCATCAAGTACAACTTGGATGGGATGGCTCTGACACAATGTTTGTACGCTACACAGTATTGCACGGCCATGGCGAAATTTTTAACAAGCTTCCGTTCGACACCAGCGTATGGTGGGAAGATGACGTTGCAGAAGTATTCCTGCAACCAACACTTCCAGAAGATGAATTGGAAAACCGTGGCACAGCAAGACAGTGGATGACCAGCTCTGAAACCACGTTCTATGCTTATGGAAGCCTTCAGCAACCTACGGCAATTAACCATTTTGGTTTTGATGGCGAACAATGGGTTGTAGAGATGACCCTTGCCCTTGATGATGATATCACCCAGGCAATTGAAGCTAACGGCTATGCATTTGGCAAACTCACCATTTCTCTAAACTCTAACAACGAGTGGATGCTACTTGGCCAAATGGGCGGATTTTGGGATGTAGAAAACTACTCTATGTTTATTTTTGACTAATTTTTATGAAGCTTAAACAAGGGGCTGTCTTGTAAAGATGGCCCCTTTTGCGAACAAACAGCTAATAAAGGAGAATGAAAATGTTTGATTTATCTGGATTGACCAAAATTACCGACGGGAAAACCCGCTTATTTTCCCCAGAAAATGTGTATGGAGAAAAGGGCCGTGGTGGCATGGCGCAAGTATCCGACACCCCCCAGCCGGAAGTTTTAAAAATAGGGCAGGAATGGGAAAAATCCTACCCAGCCGCCCGCGACTTGGGGCTAAAATGGAAGGTGCGCCCATGTATTAGTCTGCCTGCCGAAACTGAAGTTACAATAACGGATACTGCAGGCCCCGGGCGTTTTACCCATATGTGGATGACCGTTGACCAAAGGATGCACAGGGATATTATCCTGCGTGTTTATTGGGATGGCGAGGAAGAACCCAGCGTGGAATCGCCTCTTGGAGATTTTTTCTGTTGCGCATTTTCCAAGGCTCTTGCAATCAACGCCCTGCCCATTAATGTAAACGCAACAGGGGGGCTAAACTGTTATTTTCCAATGCCTTTCCGCAAACACGCAAGAATAACCGTAGAAAACCGCCGCCCGGAAGATATATCGGGGTTCTTTTATTCAATTAGTATGGACGAAGGGCCGGTGGCGGCAGACGAAGCTTACTTCCATGCCAAATTCCGCCGTACAAACCCCCTACCCTACATGCAAGACTACGTTATTATTGATGGCATAAAAGGCCGCGGACACTATGTAGGAACACAAATTTGCTGGCAGCAAAATAATGAAGGCTGGTGGGGCGAAGGCGAATTTAAGGCCTTTATCGACGGCGACAGCGAATTCCCAAGTTATTGCGGCACAGGCACCGAAGACTATTTTGGCGGTGCATGGGCATATCAAGATAACTATTCTGCACCATTTTTGGGGTATCAAGACCTTATGACTTTGGGGCTTTTTAAAGAAAAACGCCCTACAAACACTGTAGGCAACAGACATAGCATGTATCGCTTTCATATTATAGATCCAATACGGTTTCAACAAGATTTGAAGGTAACAATCCAAGCTTTGGGCTGGCGGTCAGAAGGTCGCTATTTGCCGCTTATGGACGATATAGCATCTGTCGCGTACTGGTACCAGTCAGAACCACACGCCGCATTTGAGCCACTGGGTAGCCGTGATGACTTGGAGGTAAAATAATGTTTAAAATAATTGGCAACACCGTACAAGCAGACACAAAAACACTAAAAGCGTCCATAAGAGACGGCTTGCTTGTAGAGCTTGTTTCCAAGGCAAACAATAAGCAATACATCCGGCTAAACGACATATCTAAGCACTCTGGCCTGTCGCTTGTTTATTCAAATAATCTGGTTGTAAATTTAAGTAATGGCTCACAAAGCGAAATTAGCTATTATCAAGTCAACGACTACTGCGTAGAAATTCGCATCCATAGCTGGCATGGGGATGGCACAATTCTTCTAACAGAGGATGTTGAAAATGGCGACCTTATAATTGAGCCATCTGGGTTCTCTGGCCAGGCGGGTGTGCGATCGGTAAAGTGGGTTATGCCTGGCATAGATAAATCCTTACAATTAGTTGCGCCGCTGTACCAAGGCATTAAAATGAACCTTGACGACGAACTTGTTCAAGGCGAACGGTATACATGGCCCATGAAATGGGAGGCAGGGTTTGCAATTTTGCAAGACAGTGACAGTGGTTTTTGGGTGTATTGCAAGGACAGAAGCTATAAGTACAAAACCCTTTGCATAGGTACAGAAGCCGACCAATTTGGCCTTGGCTTTGAAACCGACGCCTATGGCCCAATAGACAACAATACCTGTGCCGGGGGGCTGGGGTGGCGCATAAATGTCTTTGAAGGCGACTGGCATGTTCCTGCATCTTACTACAAAAACTGGCTGTACGAAGCCTACAATCTGGAGGCTAAGCGCAAACTTCGCAAGGATTGGATGCATGACATAAAGCTTGCGGTATCTTGGTTCCCAAGCGAGAAAGAAGCACTTGACCTTTTGGCAAAACATATAAACCCATCAAAAGTTTTGTTGCATATACCCAATTGGCGCAACTTTGGATATGACGAAAATTATCCCGATTACACACCTTCAAATGACGCAATAGAATTTTTCGAACATGGGCAAAAATTAGGCTTTCATATGATGCCACATGGTAATTCCGTTGAAATAGACCCGACGCACAATTTATTCCCTTTGTTCCGCGACTATGGGTACAGAAACCTTGAAACTAAAGGAATCCACGGTTGGGGCTGGGGGCCGGATGGTTTTTTGGGCGTCCCGTCCTCTAATTTTAACTTGACAAAAAACAGGCACAACAAAGTAATGGTTAAAATTCATCCTGCAAACAAAATGTGGCAGTGCGTATTAAGGGAAGAACTTAACAAGGCCGTTAACACACTAAAAACCGATGCCCTGTTCATAGATGTTACCTGCTGGACAAGTAATTTACACAACTGCCTGTTTAATTCTACCACCACCAGCCAAGGTATGCTGGATTTGATAGACTTCATAAGCACCATTAATAACGGCCTGGTTATTGGCGGCGAAGGCTTAAATGAAATTACCTTCCAGGGCCTGTCTTTTGCCCAAGCACATTTGTACAAGAGTTACCATGTAAGCGTACCTGGGCTTGAGCGTACAGGCGGCATAGATCTTTGCAATTATCTTTTTGGTGATTTGTGCAAAACAATTGGCTACTCTGGGTTAAGCGGCAAAACAGACGATGAACGCTTGCGAATGCAAATTCATAAAGACCATGGGGCAATCCCAACCATAACTTGCGATGTTAATGATTTGAAAAACCCAAGTGCGGCAATGCTTGAAATGTTTAATATGCACTAAAAAACTGCGGCTGGTTGGTTTATCAACTGGCCGCAGTTTTCTTAATTATTGCTAAAAATGCACAGGCTGTTCCCCGTGGTCAACACCTTTGGGCTCTACTATTATAATCCATCCTTTACCTGCAGGCACCGGCAATGGCTTACATAAATCAAACTCTGCCCCATCTTGGAACTCTGGTATTTCAGGGGCTTTTACAGTCAAATTGTTTGGGTCAAGGCCAAGGGATTTCCAATCTATGTTAAGCGGCACATCCAAATCTTCTTTGGCCCAGCTTGCTATAGAAAGCATACATTTATTAGCCTGTTTATACACTGTGCACAGAACATCGTCACGGCCGCTTGTCACTGGGCAATCTGGATTCCATGCGCCAAGCAGTGTTGCATTGTGAATCTGGAAGTCGTCCCAAACCTTCCACATATGCTCTGGGCTGCATTGGCTGCCATAACGGTTTGTCATGCCAAATACCATTCCACGCCATGGATTACCGCCGTTTTGCAGCATTTCGCCCATCATGCCAAATGGAATGCCGCTAAGTTCTACCAACCATTTATCGGGGGAAATATCGTAGTCAAAGCCTTCGCCAATCCACAAACGGTCTAAGAACGCCACATTGTCAATATACAAATTCATGCTGTTGCCGTGGCCGGCAAGGCTGGAATCATCGCATACATTGTCGGAATAATAATTCCAGGTATGCAAGTCTATGCGGCAGCCAGGGTGATGCCTATCAAGTATTTTTCTGCAGCGTTTCATGACTTCACGGCCAAAGGCCACGTCGTCGAAGTACAGGCCATCTATACCCAAGTTTTCCATCAGCCATTCTACAGATTGCAGCCAAAAGTTGTTCCAGCGTGAGTCGGACGGGCAAACTACAGATACTTCCGTTTCGTTTTCATATTCACCGCTATTAACTTTTTGCCGCCATGCGGTCATATAACCGTCTACAAGCTGCTTTGCAAGGTAGTCGTCGGCATATGGTACGCTACCCTGGAAGCTTTGGCCTATTTCCCAAGTAGAAGGAATTACCTCGTCGCCCAGACTTTTGAATGCCCAAAACTCCGGCATGCGCACAGTAATTTCTTTAACTGTATGATACAACTTTAGCTTCATAGAAGCCTCGTGGGCCTCTTCTACCATTTTTGCGACTTTTGCATTTTCGAAGAATGGATAGTTTATATACGGGTTAGTATCGTTGCCATGGTGAATATTTATTACATTTGCGCCAACACTTGCGGGATGCTCCATATTTTTGGGTACCATATGATAGTAGCGATCCAGCCAGTGTTCTCGCTTATCTATTGGCTTTACAGGGGTAATGGAAAGGTCAAAGCTAAAATTTACATAATCGCCTTTTGCAATGCTAAGCTCGCCGCTTGCAGCTTCAAACACAACAGTATCGTCGTTTTGCGTAACAGTACAGCTGCCCTTACCGTCATTATCCCAGCCTTTTGGCATAACAAGCGGGAAGTAGTGATAATAAATTAACATGTATGGCTTCACATAATTATCGTCTTTTAGCCTAACCATCAAGCCCGCGTTAACATCGCCCATCCATAGGGTATCTTGGTTCTTGGCTTGGTTCCATTTCCAGCTCAAATCTTCGCCATTGCGATAACCACCCTGCTTGCCTAAGCCCATCCAATACTTTGTTGCGCAAGAGTTGTAAGGGATACTTAAACGCACGTTTGGAATAGTCACGTCAGCTTGAGCCTCGAAGTTCAAACTGTATTCCACATATCCGTCAAATTCCATTTTGCCGTTTAGCATTACTGTAAAACCAGGGGCCTTCCACTGGGACGACCAAGCAACTTCACCCCCGCATTCCGAAACAATTTTTGCGGGCTCTGCCAGCTCAAATGTTATGCCCTCTGCCTCCAAAGTGATTGGCATGGACAGGATGCTGCGTGAATCTAGTGCAATTTGCTCTACTGTTTTAGTGAATGCGCTTGTAATCTGCTGCGGCAGGCCATTTGCCCCAAAACTAAGGCTATGGGCGAATGTATTTACTGTGTTATCCTGCACTTTTAGCGGCGCAAATGGTGCGGTAATTTCTTTATCCATGGCAACTTTTGAGTCTAACCAGCGTAGACGTGAATGCTTCCATGGTTCGCTGTCGCCGCCATCCTCAAGCACTTCACCGCTAACGGTTAAGCTTATTGTCAAAATTTTAGGCTCTGCATTTACAGGCTTAATTGTAAGAGTACCTTCAATTTTATCCGTGCCGCATTCCGGTACATTTATACCAAACCATAGTGGCTGCACGCGGTCTACTGCAGGTATAACATCCTTTGTGAAAGGTTTGCCATTTGTGTCTATGCCGCCAAGGTTAAAGGCAGTTATCTCCCCCGGGCCGTTCCAGTCTGCGGTTATTGCGCCAATGTCTTCGAATGCGTAAACGGCGACTTGGAATGCATAAAATTCGCCGGGGTTGGCAGTGTCGGTTAATATTACGGGCGTGGCATTGCTGCCCCAGCGGGTTGGGAAGTATAGCGGGTTGTGGATTGGGGTGCCGCGCTGTTCCAGAGTTGCCATGTATTTATTGTTGCCGTGTTTTTTTGCGTATGCAATGGTGTCTTCCTTTGACATCAGGGTATCTGCCGCTACCCAGTGGAACATATCCTTTTCACGCCTCATGTCGTATTTGAGATTTTTTTCGCGTTGTTTTGCGGTCATTACTTTCATCCTTTCGTTTCTATCAACTTCGGTATTCGATATATCCGTTCTCGGCTAAAAAGTCAAACAACTCTGTAACCTCTTTGTGGTACTCATCCAAATCGGTTTTGCCCGCTTCTGCAGCGGCAAGTTTAATAATTTGTTCCATGTCACGCGTACCATCTGCCCAAAATAGAGGCAGGTGAAGCTCTGTATTCCATGACATTTGCCATTTTGCATTTGCCAAGTCTGGACGGTTTGCCAGATTAAGACACCCGGCAGCTACACGAACCGGCACTTTTGCGCCTGTTGCCGGGCTGGGGCTTTTAATCTCATTGGCCAAAGCGGGGTTTATTTCTTTTATTTGGTCTGCGGCAATTACCCTAAGGCGTTGTTTTTCGTCATCGCCCATTTGGGAACATTCCCACATAAATGTACCAATCAAAACCGCGCAACGCTTTAAAATATTTGGATCAATCCTATCCGGCATGTCCAGTGACGAATGATAACTTAGCGCCGGTTCGGTTATAAACGAAATTGTTGGTATCCCCCAAAATGTGTCACACATAATATTGTCGGTGGCAATGCCAAAATCGCGATGCTTTACAGGGTAATCTACACCAATATATTTTTTGTGGGAAGCAACTAATTCCTTTATAAATGCGTCGGTAAAGCCGTAGTTTGCCATTGGATTATGCCAAATGCGCAAAAATGTGTTATCAATAGATTCTGTGCCAACCATATCTGCTACAAGCCCGGCAGTCGTGTTTTGCTGTCTTTTTGGGTGGGCAACAAGCCACGCCGTAGAGCCCACGCATTCCCAGCCCATTACAAAACGCAATGTGCGCTTGGGTTTTGGCAATTTGCCTTCGTTTATGCAGCGGTTTAGGCAGCCAGCAAGTGCGAGCAAAACCGCACAACCCGATGCATTATCCAGCGCACCCGGCTCATACAAATGACCATAGGCCATAACTTCTTCGTCAGTTTCTCCCAAAATTGCGCCGGAAACAACATAGTTAACTCCGTCACGAAAGGAGGTATCAACAGCCGCATGAAGAAGCACTTCGTCCTTTTGCATTCGCTCGCGCAATAGTTTACCGTTTTCTGGCGATAAATCAAAAGCAAAAAGTCCTGTTTCGTTTTTTGGTGCGCAAAATGTATTATCCCAGCGGCTATGCCCTTGCAGGTCAAACGGATTGTCTCGCACATCTTTATAGAGCGGAATAAAATCCGAGATTATCCCAACCGCACCTTCTTTTTGCGCAATAGAAACCATTGTGCTGGCACTGCGGGATGTTAATAAAATTTTGCCCTTTAGGCAATTTCCGCTAAGGTTGTCCGCGTCTACTACTTGTGCTACAATTCCCTCGGCAAGCGTAGGCGCAGAATACATAACAAGTGAAGTTGGTGTTTGCAAATAGTCGGCAAGTGTCTCGCCTGTATCTGCAAAAGTAAGTGTTGCAGCATTTGCGTCCCAGGCCTGCGGCATTTGCCAGTCGCCATAAACAGACAGCCCATCGGCTTTTAAGGGAAGCATCTCCACTTCTGCAAGTCCAATTTTTTTCATAACGCTCTCGCAATAACGAGCGGTTTTTTCAAAAGCTTCAAAATTGAACCATCTGTCATTTTCCCAAATTGACTTTAGAATTTCCAGACAATTTGCGGTGTCAAATTCTTGTTGTAAAAACATAATCAAGAGTTACTCCATTTCTGTTTATATGATATAATTTTACAAACTAACTGAGGATGTGATGAATTGTTCACACAAGAACAACTGGAAAAAGATTTAAGAAAATTGGGACTTACAAGCGGTGACATGGTATATGTGCATACGTCCCTGCGGGCAATTGGTAAGATAGATGGCGGTGCAGATACACTCATTAATGCATTTCTTAACGTACTTGGGCCGGATGGCACAATTGCAGTACCTACGCACACGCTTTCTTTTGTAGGGCTGGGGAAACCGCCCCACACACCTGATACCCCTACTATGCTTGGTACTTTTCCCGAAGTGCTTCGTAAAAGGCCAGAAGCACAGCGTAGCGGACATGCGTCCCATGCCACAGCAGCAATTGGAAAACATGCAAAAACGTTGACAGAAAACCATGACCCCTGTAATGCACTTGGCCAACATTCGCCAATATACCGCCTCTGGCGGATGAACGGGAAAATTTTGTTGCTTGGCGTAACCCACAAAGTTAATACCAGTATACATCTTGCAGAATCTTTGGCAAAAATGCCTTACGTATGTCTGCATTACGATGCTTCGTGGGGTGAAGCAGTACATGAACTGCTGCCAGACGGCACCATAAAAGAACATATTCAAGTAGAATTCTCTGCATGCAGCGGTGTATACAATAAAGTACAGCCGCTTCTTGAAGCTAAAGGACAATCCAGCATTGGCCAAATAGGCAATGCCACGTCGTATTTAATGAGGTCGCAGGATTTGGTGTCTCAAGCAATGGAGCTGTTGGAAAAAGATAATGCAGCACTACTGTGTGATGAAGATAACTGCCCAGCCTGCCCCGCAAGGAAGGAACTTTTAGCCACTAAGTAAATTCAGTTGGTGACGCGCAGTCACCAACTGAATTTTTTTATGACTAAAACTACACCAAATACTTTTTGGGCATTTTACATATATAAGAACTTGTAGGGTTCACAAATTGCGTATTGCGCGCCTCCATAACCTGCCCCATTAATAAATATGCATCTTCAATGCTAAAGTCGTAATCCGCAACCATCCACGCAACCATTTGTTCACAAGCAAGCAGGAATGACTTGTCAACATCGCTTAAACAGCCAACAGTCATGATATAATCCGCATTTTCTATACGAACACAACGCATTTCACTTGGGCGTTTTACAATTGTTGCACGAAGCGTTACTTCTGCGCGGCACTCTATCCCGCCACTGCAATTTATTTCACCGTCGCCCTGTAGAGCATGTGCATCGCCAATGTGCAATAGCGCACCATCAACTTCCACGGGCAAATAGACTGTATTGCCAGGGCAAACCTCTTGCACATCCATATTGCCGCCATGGGCACCGCCATATGCGTTGCCAATATCTTCACTTGCAGGCGCGGTACCAAGTGTCCCCACCATAGGCTGGATTGGTATCTTCAAACGGTCGCTCCAATGAACATATTTGTCGCAAATAGCTAATGTGCGCAGGTTATGTCCCCAGTCGCGGTCTATTACTTTAGTGGCCAAATGGTTGGACTCATTGTTAAAACCAGTATACCCAAGCTTGTCAGGTACTACCTTCAAAATTTCTACAGCAAGCATATCGCCTGGTTTTGCGCCTTCAACCGCAACTACTACGGTTGGATTAAGCGCATTTGTTTTTTCCGGAGTCCAAATATCGTCAATTGAGTTTAGCCAGTCGCCGGTACAAAGCTCAGTATTTGCACTAAAAATTTCGCCAGACTTAACAGTAAACTGTGGTGGATTATTGCGGCTATGCACGCTATATGCTTTTAGTCTTGAAAGAGTTTGCATATACTGCCCCATTCCTACTGATATTTAAAGACAACGCCTGTGCTAACTTCTACTTTGTTGTCCTCCATTACGTCATACAAAATATTGGTAAGTTTGTGGCAAATATCAACCGCATGCCCTTGATGAAGCGGTGGGTTTACCCAGTTGCCAAAATCCTCGCCAAAATCCCAATAACGTGGGGGTTCATTTACAAACACAGGCTTTTCATGCCACCAGCAGGAAGCATCTTTTTTGCCGTATGCATTACACACAGCTGCATCAAGCTTATCGCCGGTACGTGTGGCTTTGTATGTCATTACCAAATCCACAAGTTGCATTGCGTTGCGCAATACTTTTAGCCTTAGTGACGGCACAGGGCCTTCAATACCAAAGTAATTGCCGGGGTAGAAGAACAGTTCGCTACCGCCATTTACAGGGCATTTAAGCGGGTCTGGGCCGTAGCCTGTGGTATTCCACGCTACAAAACCTGTAGAGCCCATCATCAAACAGTTTATCGGGAACGAGTACAACGAAATCAAATCAGCGTCAAGAGCTTGTACAATTCCGCCGTATACCCACATTTCTGCCTTTTTCTCGTTCATAATCGCAACACTTTCTGGGAACCATTGGTACATACCAAACCCAATTACCCACAGCTTGCACCAATCCGAGAATTTTGAATTGTGGTGGTTGCCATAGTGGTTACTGTCGTCAAGCCTAAATACAAATTTTGCGTTACTTGTTTCGTAAACATCTTTGATAACTTCCCAGAAGATATCCATCGCTTCCCTGTCATGCTCGTACCAAATTTCATCTACGGTGTACGGGAAGAAACGATAGTCTTTTTTGTGGTTTAAGAACACTTCAAACTTGGTGTCTTTCCAGCCTTTTTCTTCAAAATGCTGAATAAAGGCGTTAAGAATACGCCTGTATTCTGTACGATAGCCTTTTTTGCCAAAGTTTTCGTAGTTAGCAGGCCAGCCCAAATGGAAAGGCAAATACAAGTATTCCAGTGGATGGTCACCAAAGCGGCAATCTTTAAACACAGAACCATCCAGGTACGGGCCAAAATGCTCGTCATATGCTTCCCATGAATCGATACGCATATTTTTGCCTGCGCCATCAAGAGTAGGCGCGAAACCAGGCTGTATAACACCTGAATGCCTATACGGCAGCAAATGGAACACAGATTTATGCTCGCGTGCCATACGGGTCATCGCTTGCTCTACTTTAAGGTACGAGCCGTCTGTATAACGGTCAGGATTATCTTTTAGATGCGGGAAGTTTGGAGAAATATTATCTGAATAGTTATTAAGGTCTGCAGTGATGCGGGACTTATCAGGCACAACCATACTTCTTACATTAATTTCTGCCTTAATTTCGTAAGTTTCGCCGTCCGCTTTAACCGTAATGGTTTTTTCCATTTTCCCAACAGGGGTTTCTTTTGGCACCCAAACATCTACCCACAATGCGCCAACTTTTTGGTTTGGCAAGTAGTTTTCGCACATTGGGATGGTAAATGGACGCTTGCTTTCGTTAAACGGAATAAGCATGTCGGGCACATACATGTCTAAATGGCTATGGAACCATTCCATGAAAACATCTGTATTTTTGCAGCATGTTTCAACTTCTAATTTTGCAAGCTTGCCGCTTTGCGGTGCAATAACTATTTGAAAAGATACTGCTTGATTTCTTGCAGATTCCAAAGATATTTTTTGCTCTTTTGGGAAGGATGGGGCTGTTTTTTCAACAAGGCTTCCATCTAATCCGTTAACCCGTACATAATCGGGTAATACATAAACTTGGCTCATGGTAGCCCTCCTAAATATCGACATATTGTGTGTTGTTTGTCAAAACTTCTAACACACCAACCACTTCGTCATCACTGTTCTTAATGGGATAATAATGGCTTGCGGCGCCATCTTCGTACTCCGCAACGCATCCGCCAAACTTGCCTGCCAAAGCGGCACATACAGGTGGCGTTGTGGCTATTCCGCCATGGCCGGTTCGTGGCAACTGGCGCCCTGCCACAAGCGGCAGAATCACATCCGGGTTGTCCGGTCTTAGCTGCCAAAGGAAAACAGTCAGCCCTTTTTCGGGGTTCATCCTTTCCATTTTCATAACAATGGCCTTGCATTTGTTAAATTTGTCAAAGTCATAGTCGACTTGACGGTCATGGGCACCCAATAACATAGTCTCAAATGCGTCCCCATCCAGGAACATTAGACCTATGGATGCAATGGTGTTAATGTCTAAATTCGCAATTAATGCCATTTGCAACATCCTCCTAATTATATTTATTTTTATTCACCTGTAATACCGGAACGCTCGACACTTTCTACGAAATGTCTCTGCAGAACCAGATACAGTATAAGAATTGGCAACATCGATAATAACGTTCCCGCAAAGGTAACAGAATCCAACAACTGTGCGGCAACACCTTCAAGGTCTTCAAATCTGTCATGGAAACGTAGAATCCTAAGTGGCAAAGATTCAAAGTGCCCTTCAATTGGTACACCCAACAGGCTTACATCACGAACCTGACCATAGAACATACCAAACATAGATGTTTCGTTCCAGTACCAAACAACGGAAAACAGTAGTGAAATTACAATTGCAGGCTTAACCATTGGGACGGCTATTTTCCAAAATAGTTTCATCCGTCCGCAACCGTCAATTTCCGCAGCTTCGTCCAATGATTTGGGGTAGCTATGGAAAAATTGATAAAAAATCATAACAAAGATACTGCTTCTAAGCCCTTGCCCAAATATTGCGGGCAAAAATGTTGGTAATGGCGGAAGGTTGCCTATGCCCATATCCAAATACATTAAAAAACGCGGCAACATAAGTACTTGGGTAGGCACTATATAAACTAAAATAAGCATAACTATCCACAAACGTTTTAGCGGAAATTCGTAACGGGCAAAAGCGTATCCGGCAAGCGCAGTGGATATCGTTTGTAAAATGGCAGGTATAACCGACATTACAACAGTAAGGTAGAGACCCTCGGTAAAGTTAAGAACATTCCATGCTTGTCTAAAATGCCCCATATAAAACCTTGTTGGTACCCAAACAACCATTGGGTCTACAATGTCCTGTGTAGTCATTATTGATTGTACAATGATATTAAATAACGGCAACAGATAAGCAAAACCCAAGCTAATAAGCGCGACATAGGTAACAGTACTTGGAACAATACCGCGGCGCGTTTTACTGCCAAGAAAAATTTTGCGGGTTTTACCTAAGGCAGACTGCATTTTTGAACTCATGCCTTATCTCTCCCCTCAAAGAATTTGTATACCAGAAGCACAACCACCAGAACCAATGCAATTGACAAGAAGTATACCCAACTTGCCGCCGCTGACAACGAAAACGGTCTTACAACATTCATAAGATTTTGTAGAATAAAGAAATTGACCTGCGCTATATGATTCGTAACGTCTACGTCATTTATTGCGCTGCCTTGCAATGGGGATATAGTGCCGCCAAAGTTGGCCACTTCAACTACTGTGTAAATTGCATTTATAAGAATTAGGGTTTTCATATATGGCAATGTTATTTTCCAAAAACATTCCCACTTACTTGCGCCGTCTATTTCTGCGGCTTCATACGAACTACTGTCTATTTTTTGCAACCCAGCCAAGAAGATTAGTATCTGAACGCCCGAGAACCACATAAACGTAACTAAGTTGTTTAATACAAATGCGGCGGCATCGGCCACCATCCCAGGCAAAATCATAAACACAGGGAACAGTATCGGGTTATTCATAAGACCCACTTCATTGAGGTCGCCCATTAGGCTCATAATTGCGGGGCCGCTCATAATAATAACCGGCAGGAAAAAGACTACTCTAAAAATGGCTCTAAAACGGAATTTTGCGTTAAGCAAAATAGCGACAATTAAAGAAAACGGCAAAACAATCAGTAATGACACAGCAATAAATCTTATGTCATTTAGTAAAAATTCCCTAAAATCCGGGTGTACCGTAAACAGATACAAGTAACGGTCAAACCCATACCAGTTCATTATTACTTCGCCCGGCATTAACCGTACATCACTAAAACTAATGCGAATTGAATAAATTATGGGATACAGCGAGAGTGTTAGCAAGCCAAATAACCATGGAAGCAAGAACATATATCCTGTAAGTGTATTACGCTTGCGGATTGTCATTTTAAATAATTTCTTCATACTTTACTCCCTCCAGCTGACCCATGACTCGGCCGGTATATGCACGCCCGTAATAGCACAGTCAAAAGGGTATCTTCCATAGTTTACAAAAATATGAACCCCGTTAGCGTACACAGTTACCGCAACACCGTAATCAAGTGCGATGTGGTCAACCATTTCTTGACCTTGTACTTGCGATAGTGCCTCGTTCATTTCTGCATACATATCCAAAATAGACGGCAGCCAGTCCATATAATATGTTGTGAAGAAATCTTCCAGCGGGGTATCGCTTAGGGTAATACTCTCTGATGCGGTTAGTACAAAAGAAGGGTTTGCACCAAATTCTATCATCTTCAACAAACTGCTACGTGAAAAAGCACCAATATTAGTGTACGGAGCATAATATTCCATGCTTCCTCTTAGTACCATTTGCAAGAATGGCACCGTATCTGTTTGGAATAAAAACTGACTGCTTATCATTGGAACATCAAAAAATGCAATTGTGTTATGCCACAGATATTGGTTTGGCATGCTGAATGCGCCGGGTTCAAGTGCCTCAACCAACATGTCGCGATTCCTGTCGCGGGATACTACTGCATTGCGCGTGTGGTCGCTGTACAGCAAACGACCGACATCTGCCATTGCAAACTCCATATTTGGGTGCGCATTTTGCAACCTTGTTATATTGTTTGTCAAAATGGATGGACGCAGCAGGTAATGCCTTTGGAAAATAACGCCCCAGTTTGGCCTCTCGAATACTATACGCGCCCTGGACATATTTGTAGCAGAATGCCTAAACGGGCTAATTTGCCTATTATTCATAAGGTTTGGCGATGCGCCAAGGTAAAAGCGGCCTTGTTGCTGCGCCTGCTCTTGTAGTGCGTTAAAGTTAGCGGTCGTGCCTAAATTACGCAAAAAAGATGTTTGCGAATGGCTGGCCCCGTTTAAACCGCCACGTTGCCACCCTTGGTATACCAAAGAAATGTTGCTAATACCCTGATCATTAAAAGTTGTGAGTATATCCTTTGCTTGTTCGGCTGTTGTAAATGCGGTTGTAGAGTTGCGTATAAAACCAGATCTAAAATCTGCGCCAATCAAACTTAGGCGAAGCGGGATATCACCCTGTTCTGCCGTAGCATTTTCGAGTACACCCTGCTCCAGCAAAATAGAACGATACAACCTTGCCATACCGGCATAGTTTGCGTCATCACCACTCAAAAAGTGATATCTGATTGCCGGAGTAAGGGTTTCCATTTCGGGTTGCAAGGCATGTATGCCCCGCCCTCCCCTGTTAGTGGGCTGGAAGAACATTCTACGGTAGTCAAAACGTGCAGTAGCCCAGTTGTAATCAAGCCCTGTACCCGCGACATTTGCTTGAATTGTCGCATGTACTTCGCCGTTTTCAATTACCGCAAGAAAGGCATGTTCATTTATGCCATGCACCATGCCAAAAACCGGCATAAGAATTTGTGGTTCTTGTACAATATAGTCATCTGGGCGTGTGGAGTCCAATGTGTTTAATTCAAATGTTGGGTCTACGCCATAGTCATTACCAAAAACACGTTTGCTAAAATTAGCTACATACCTTGTAGCAGGGCGGAAGCGTATTAACGCACCGGGGCCATCTGGTACAAACATATACCCGGGTATGGCATCCTCCTCGACAGTGCCCAAAAAAGGCATAAAAAACACAGTTGCAAACCTAAACCCTTCATAATCTTCCGTGGGCAGCGTCGGCACTTCATACAAAATCGAGTTGCCGTCTAAAGTGACACGAATCGTAAGCCTTATCCCACGGCCGGTTAGATATACCTCGCAATAAAAACCGTCGGGCAGCCAGGTGTATGTCGTTTGTACATCTTCATGGGCAACGCTGGAGTTGTGACTGCGCGTACCTTCAAAATATTCAAAGGACGCAAATGCGTTGGCCTTTGTTTCCCAACGGCGGTTAAGGTTGTGTGCACCATCGTATGGGATACTGCCCCATACATAGCCTGTTTCTTTTACCCTAATACGTATACCGGCTACATATTCTCTAAACCAAAGCTCTAAATAATCGTTTTCGGCCATTAGGACATAACCATCCAAGCCAATAATAGGTTGTATCGCAGGCATGTTAAGCGGCTCGGGCATTGTGTGACGGTTAGAGCGCACACCCATGTTTAATATATCGCCGGATTCAAACTGGACAACACTAACGCTACTCGTCGGTCTCGTTTGATTGGCCGCAACCAATGATACAGCAAGCACTACGATAATAACCGCAACAGCAATTAGGCGCGATAAATTAGAACGCACGGAAAAACACCTCCCTAAATATATCTGCGGAAAATTCTGCAACTTGTGATGCAAACAAGAATACAAACAACACACCAAGGGAACCAACCATTATTGCAAAAAACGTGAGCAATATGTTTCTTATCATACCCATGAAGGAAAACCTGTGCATCTCCAGCACCATTAATATAAAATATATGGCTGTCCAGGCAAACACGATTCTTTCGTAGATAATGAACACGAAATCCTCGTTTAGAGTTAAACTATAGCTGATTATGATAAGAAACGGCATGAATATGATGTATGGCGCAAATGCATAGGCTGTGCCAACATATACATTTTTGAATGAGCCTTCGCCCTCGTTTATTGTACTAATCAGATAGTTGGCAACTACCCATAAAAATAGTGGAACAAAAAAGCCCAGCGCAAGTAACGTAGGTGACATAAACGTCAGCATAAAGTCCCAGCCAAACAGGAAAGACGTAAGCCACATGTTAATAAAAAACACTGCAAAGGCTATTAGATAAATTATTGATGCAGACAATACAGACCCATGCTTCCCTATTTTAAGGTCATAATATGAATCAATGGGGTGCCTAAGCACTTTGAACAAATAGAATAGGTCGCTGCAAAGGCGATTATTCCTGGGGCGGTAGGTTACTTTATCCCACACATTTGTAATTATCTTTGTCTTCTTGTTCCATTTACTTAAAGCGTAAAGCAGTACGGATGCAATAACTATAATCATAACAACAACAGCACTGTTTCTGGCAATCCATTGATCACGCATTTCCCAAAAAGCTTCTGAATAGTCTGGGCGATTATGAGTAAATCTAAAATGTTCGCGAGATTCTTCATACCTGCCCAGTGCAAATAAAGCCCTGCCACGGCCGTCATGAGCCAAACGGGACATACCGTTTAAAACCAAAAGTTCTTCCCAAAGTGCAAGGCTGTTTTCATAATCGCCGGTTTCAAATGCTTCAATTGCGTTGTGAGTTGCGATTGCAAATGCAGTAGGATAAAACACTTGCACTTGGTTGCGGACCCTGTCCAGCACAAATACATGGTCGTTCTCATCTACATAAAGTGATGATATTACAGAAAAAATCCCAACACGGTCGGAAGATAATGCCCTACCGCCAAATGAGAAGATTACATCGCCGTAAGAATTATATTGAACAATAACACCTTCAGGGGTTGCCGCAAAAATAAACCCACGCGGGCTAACCGCTATGCTATAAAAATTCTCTTGGTCATTCATGCGGTAGCCACCCGAACCAACAAGGATGTTGTCACCAGCCATGTTTAATATCCGTATCGAATTGCGCAAGTCTGAATCCATACCAAAAGCCGAAGCAAACGGAGTGGCTGTGACGGTATAAATCAAACCATTTGAGCCAATTGCTAAATCGCTAACTGGTAAAGGATTGCGCAGCAGGCGACGCTCGCGCTGTGCTTCTGTGTCAAATAAATCTCGAATAACATCAAGCGGTGATAGTTCCCTAGGGTTTGCACCAAAATAGCCCAGGAACTCTCCTTCCGGGTTAAACATCATTAACCCTTCAAACGCACCTTGTCCAGCCACAAAAATGGTACCATGGCGGTTAACAACTACGCTAAGCGGCAAGAAAATACTACGTTCGCTAAAAATAAGATTTGTCGGCCTACCTATTTCCAGATAAAGCTCACGATTTTGGTCAAACGCAAACACGCCATACCGACAGGCAACATACACATGACCTTCGGGAGTTACAAAAATACCTCTTGGGGTGTTTAATACATCTTCTCCAAATGTTTCGTACTCGCCGGTAACATGATCATAAACAACGATGCGCCTGTTTCCGGTATCAGCAACATAAATTAGTCCGTTGTGTACCACCAGGTCTTCCGGGTTTCTTAGCCCCACATCACGCATTAATATAGTACCCGGCATATATGCACCCTGGGTGCGTATCCAGTTGCGCATTACGCCAATTGTATAGGTGTAGGTAGTAGATATGTCTGCCAAAACAGTAAAATTCATAGAGCTGATAAGCAGAATAAACAGCAAAGCTGAAGCAATAAGTTTTTTTCTCATACACTCACCTCTATTTAATACCGGAATGAGCCATTGTATTCATGACCCTTGATTGTAAAAGAACAAATAAAATCAAGTTTGGTAAAAGTATTAACAAACCACCGGCCTGTGCGGCGGCAAAACCGGCAACCATGTGTGGGTTGGTGGGGTCAACAATGTTTGCTACATAGAATGGGAATGTCCGCAAAGACTCGTTGGTGATAAGTTGCGTAGATGTTGCTATATCACCCCAAGACATTTGGAATGCCAAAATTGCTACTGTAGCAAGTGCCGGTGAAATCATAGGTATAACTATTTTCCTTACTATAAAATAGTCGCTTGCGCCGTCTATTTGGGCGGCCTCTATAAGGGCATCTGGCAACTGGTCTACAAACTGCTTAACCAAAAACAAACCTACGGGCATAGCCAGCATAGGGAGAATATGCACCGCAAATGTATCCAATAAACCAAGGTTAACGATTACAAGATAGCGAGGGATGGCCACAGCCGCCGGTGTAAACATTAGGGCAATAGTATTAATTGCAAACAATAATTTTTTACCCCTAAAATTTTTCTTGGAAAGAACATATCCTGCGCATACAGAAATCAACAATGATAAAAGTACAAGCAAAATTGCAACAAGCAATGAGTTTGCTAAATAGCGGGTAATTGGCACAGCCTGCCTGCCGGCAAGACTAAATAGTTCATTGAAGTTTTGAAACCCAGGACGGCGTGGAAAAAGCCTTGGCGGCCAAAGAAACAGTTCATCTACAGCCATAAATGCCCTTGTTACCTGAAATATTATTGGCCAAATCATCAAAGCCGCAATGGGGATAAGATATAGCCAAAATTTTATTTGACCCCTGTCAAAACCCGGAGGGTTTATTCCACAATGCCGTAAACGTTTTACTTTTTTTCTTTTCACAACTATTCCCTCCTATCTATTAGTCATTATCGGCAAATGCTTTTTGCGCGCCCACAGATATTAAACGCATAAAGATGAGTAGTACCACAGACAATGCAGCGGCGTATCCCATTTCCATTCTTATAAAGCCAAAGTCGTCTATATGCGGCAAAATCATTTGTGCAGAATTATCTACAGTCGGATTCCTTCCAAACAGGGCAACACCCATGTTGGATGCGTTTACGGTAGCAACCAGTGCCATTACCGCACCAAAAAGCATTTGCGGTCTGGCAGAAGGTATGGTTACATAAATTACTTCCTGGAAGCGGTTTACAACACCGTCGATATAGGCCGCCTCGTACAATTCCTGATTTACATTTAAAATACCTGCAAGCATAGCAAGGAAACCAACACCCATGCTACTAAATAAAGTTACAAAAATTGTAATAGCCATAAGATAATCGGCACTTATAATCCATGCTTGGGGTACATCTATTAAATTTAAGGAAAGCAGTATGTGGTTAAACCAGCCCGTATGATCGGCATTAAAGAATGTGCGCCAAAACTGTTGAACCATAACCGCACCAACCAAAGTTGGCGAGTATATGATTATGGCCATAATTGAACGTGGCCACTTTGGTATTTGTGCAATTGTCCATGCCAAAAAGAAGGACAGAATATAACCACCAAGCCCCGCAACTATCATAAACATAATGGTTTTGGGTAGTACATCTCTAAAAAATTCGGGGTCTGCGGTAAAAATACTAATATAATTTTGCAAACCAATAAAAGTTGGCCGCTGAATTGTATCGAAAAATGTAAAGCTAAGCCCCATTGCCGCTACTACCGGGATTATGATGAACAATGAAAACAACAACGCATAAGGAAGTAATAGTACAACGGTAGAATATTTGTCTATAAACCGCTTGGCTCCAGAAAACACTGCCCTCATCGTCTTCCCTCCTCGTACATTTGTAGCACTCTTTCCGGTGTGTCAGTTATAAATTCGTTAATTATATTCCCCTGATTATCTACAAAGCCGAACTCTGCCATTTTTCTCATTATTTCGCGGTTTGTTCTTATGGCGGCTCTGTCTACAGAAAGCAAGCGGTTTTGCCCATCTACAACTACATCTGTCCATGAGTCTATCAGTGAGCGCTCCAGCATATATCCAGCAGGGTGACGCATAATTTCTCTTAAATTTTCCCGCTGTTCTAAAATTATTTCCATATGGTCTTCTTGGAAGAACATTTGCTCTAGCGCATTAATATTACCGGGTATCCATACAAATTCTGGCCCAAAAGTTTGACGCAGCATATATGCATAATCCCTCTGAGTTTCTGTTGACAACCACCACTGCATAAAGTCGAAGGCAAATTCTGGGTGGTTGGTGTTGGCAAAAATCATAGATGCAAATCTGGCAGACGGGAAACCTCTGTCAATTGTGCCATCTTCCTGCTGTACCCCAGGCACCAAGGCCACATTCCAACGCCCGGCAAGCTCTGGGGCAGCTACCTGCAATTGTACATATGTGGCAAGAGTACCAACCCCCATAGGAACCGTACCAAAGCGGAAATCGTTAAAAAAGTTTGCTACATCCTGCCTTGCGCCATAAATACGGAACATATCCGTTAGTTGCGCAAAACCATATAGCGACGCCGGAGTATTAATTGCCGTGTAAAAACCGCATGGACTAAACAAGCTACCACCATATTGATAAATGAATGGCGAGAAGCCTGCACTTAATGTACGGTTCATCGGGTCAAGCCCGGCAGAGGCAGATGGCAAGTTAACGTTCATTGAATATCTGTGGAAATGCGGCAATATATTGCGTACATCATCCCAAGTGTTTGGGACTTCTAATCCATGAGCATCAAAAATATCCGTACGATAGAATAAGAACGGCAAATCATGACCATCAACAACACCATAGACCCCGCCGTTAAAACTCATGGGGCGTAGGGCTTCTACCGCATAATTGGCCATATAAAATGGAAGAAAATCGTCAAAGTCTAAAAGATTTAGCACGGCACGGCGCATCGCAAATTCTGCAACCCTTGTAAATTCTAGCCCCACAACTACGTCTGGGTTTGTACCAGACGCATTTGCCAGAATTAATCGTTGTACGTCATTTACATGGGACACGCGCACATTATTGCGGTCAAAATTTGGGTTTGTATTGTTGTTTTGGTCATAGTCGCGGTTTACCATTACACGCAAGGTTTCTGCAAACTGCATTGGGCGAATTGCCCATACTTCCAAAACATCTTCTTGCCTGTTAGTATCAATTACCATTTGTCCTGCAATTGCGTCAGGCGAAAACGAGAACATAAACACATGAATTGTTTCTGCCAAACTACGCAAGAAGGAATGCTGACCTTGAGGCAATGGCTCATGCCCGCCATGTATAAAAATCCTGTCTATACCCATCGGTTGGTACAATAACTGGGCTAGTACCGCACCAAGCATAGCATTTACGGATGTATCACCTTCCGATAACTGGTCTATTCTATTTGGTAGAAAGTGTGATTCAGTTGCTAAAGTGCGCAAGCGGTTTGCGGCAATTAACAGGCCACTTGCAAAAACCGGGTCCGTCCTGTTCGCTTCCGTTATTCTGTCAAAAATTGCGTCAATTTCGTCTGCGGCTACAAACAGAGCAGGTACAATATGTGGCAGGAAATTATTCATATCCCAAGTGCGGCTCATGTCTACAGAACCTGCGGCAAGGCGGCTCAAATCAACACCCATATGGCTAATATCGTCCATGATACGGGCGAGGTCATCTACGATTTCTTCTTTTTGGGATGTGGTGGCTGTCATGGAGATTGTATGGCGGCCACGGTCTAAGAAGATTTTTATATAACTGCCGTCCGCTGACAGGGTATAACGCTCGTAATTGTCACGGCCTGTCCATGGAAACATATAGGAATCAAACTCAGCAAACAATCGTTCCCCATTTATTTCAATGCTGCGGAACGTATTTTTGCTGCCAGACATGGTTCTACCACCGTCATCCGCAAGGTAATTTATTAAAATGTAATAAAAGCCGGGGTCTTCTATTTCAAATTCCCAAAGGACTTTTTGCCCCGGTATTCGCCAAGACGTACCGCTTAGGTTATTAACAAGCCTGCGGAATGTATCGTATGGGTACAAATCAAGACTTGGCGTCGGGCGTCCTTGAATAAATGAGTCAGACTTTAAGCTATAGTCTTCGCCATTGATAATTACGATATCACGACCCATTCTGTCGGGGTGGATAGATAACATGGTTGCTAAATATTCTGCAAACGTGGGAGGGGCTACATATGGCATGAAGAAAATACCGTGCAATATAACTTCTTGCCCCATATTATTTAAATACAGTGTATCGCCCGGGGTAATTGACAAAACTGCGGGGAGTTTATTTACACTGTCATGAACCCGCAAGAAATCGTCTATTACAGCCATAACATTTATTTGCGGCGGCATAAATTCGTTACCAAATGAGTCTGTAAAGTAATAGGGTGTCTCATCCATCCACACAGGTTGTATTTCGGTAACAACAAATTGGTCACCCACACCAGCACCAAACAAATAGCGGTTCATATTTGGTATTACTGGCGCATAACGTAAAACAATTTTGTAATTATCCGCATCGGAAATATTAACGGGAATGGTTATGCTTTGACCGCGTGCAAATAGTACCCCACCGTCTTGCGCTTGCAAACCGGGGTTGGCACTTGCAATTGCGTCAACACTTACAAAACCGGTTGCATCAGTTGTATTAACCCAACCGGCTAAAGCAAAAGGAACATCCGGGGCAACTTTGGCACGCCCCCCACTAGGTATTTCTACCGATATTGGACGCATGATAATAATAAGTAGCACAAAAAAAGTCAGAATTGCTGCCCCACAAACTAACAAACCTTTAACAAATTTATTCATAAACACCACCAACCAGTATAAATGTTACTCACAAAAAAGCCTGTGAGTATATGTAGAAGGAGGTTGGTATTCATTTTGAATACCAACCTGCCCTTCTTTGATTTGCTATTAATTAACGTGCATTAAATTCTGCTAAAATTGCAGCAACATCTACTGCGTCTCTTGCAACTGCTTCTGTAAGCATTTGACTTGCACGGTCGGTTGCTTCTGCAGCTAATGCATGAACGTCGCCGCCATCTGTAACTGCTTCGTTAGCGGGTTGAAGAACTGAGTCAAAAATAGAACCGTAGTCGGAAACTACTGGGAACAGCCCAACTACTCCGCCATTACCAACACTTTCAATTATACGTCTTACACCAGGTGTCATAGCATCCGGCCAGAACTCGTCAAACGCAGCATGTACGTTTGGATTGGTAGTATTACCAACAAAGAAGAAACCTTCGATAATCGAACGTAAGCCCGGTTCTGAATAGGACAGCCAGCGAAGAAGTTCAAATGCTGCTTCCGGATGTTGTGTTGTTGATGTCATTATTGAACTCATTGTATGAAGCGGTGGAGCCATGCCAACACGTGGGTCGGATGGGAAGTTGTGAAGAACAACGTCAAAGTCTGCTTCTTGCAGGTGCCAGTTTTCTTGCAACATTCCACGGTCTGCAATGTTGGCTATTCTGGTTAGTACGTTTCCTGTCATGAAAGCCATATTAGCATCGCCGATATCGCCTGCACCAAATTTACGCACATAGTCGGAGTTGGTGTTTTCCATTGGGTCGTCCGGGCAACGCAAACGGTTAGCTACAAGGTTTGGAATTGCATTCCATTGAGCCAATATTTGGTGCGCGCTTACCCAGCCTGTGGTAAGGTCAAATGTGTTTGCTTGCGGATCAAAGCCAAATAGGTTGTCGCCTGTCATTAAAACGCCCATCATCTCAGGAGAAGGCAATTCTTGAATACCTGCAAATTGGTCTGTTGCACCGGCAGATATGAAGTCAAGGAACTCGTCGAATGTCCAGTCCACACTTGGCATATCCAAGTTAAGTTCTTCCATAAGGTCTACGTTGATTGCCAAAAATGCATTGTTTACGTGAGAACGACCGGGCAATGCCCATAGCTCGCCAGCTAATGTACGCATATCAAGTATACCTTGTGGAATCATTTGAAAACATGCGTCATCTTCATCAATGAATTGGCTTAGTGGGTGAACCCAGCCTTGCGTAACCAAGAATTGAAGCGGACGTTGGATGTCGAAGAAAACGTCCGGCAAGTCGCCTGCAGCAACCATGCCCATAATAACTTCGTCATTGCCAATGTTGGCAGCTTGTGTCTCTACATTAATGTAGGGGTGATTTGCACGGAAAGCTTCCATTGCGTAAACCATTGTAGATGGTGAATCGGGATCCATCATCCAGTCTGCAATAGAAACAATCAGGGTGTCCCCATGTGTGCTTACGTCTGGACGTAAGCCTTGCGCGTTGCGCGTACCGGGCCCAGCTGTATCACCTGGTACTATTGCAGGTGTGGTGGTGTCTGTAGTAGTAGCGTTGGTTGGTGGTGGTTGTGGTGTGTCCGTAGTTGCGGGACCGGTATCACCATTGTTATTGCCGGTACAGGCGGCCACCATTAACACTACCATCATCAATGCAAGCACTGATAGCATAATTCTTGCTTTTTTGTTCATTTTTGTTTCTCCTCTCATAGTGTTTCTAAATTAGTTATGGTCTTTCGACCTGCTTTATGGAAAACTGTATACATATTGCACAAACTAAGATTCACATATAACTGCAAATAAATCAATAGCGTATCTTTCGCATTTAGTATAGCTTAACATATTTTTAAGTATGCGCAATCTTTTTATTGACATACATTGCACAGGTGTAGATAATAAGAGTGCTGAAACATAGGCGCAAATTATGCAACTTTTACATGCAGAAAGGAGACGATACAATGAAAATAGCTATAGCGTCAGACTTTTCTGGTTTCAATTTAAAAGAAGCAGTTAAAACATTTTTAGCTGACAACGGCTACAATGTAACAGACGTTGGTCAATTAACAAAAGAAAACCAAATGCTATATTTTGATGCGGCAACAAACATTGCTATGGCCATTAAGTCTGGACAATTTGACCGGGGGATTGTTATTTGTGGCACTGGTGCGGGTGTTAGTATGATAGCTAACAAGTTCTGCGGTGTTTACTGCGTAGCCTGTGAGAGCATTTTTACGGCGGAAAAAATTTCACTTATCAACAATGCAAATGTACTTGCAATGGGCGAAAGAGTAGTTAGTCAAGCCATGGCTTGCGAAATGGCACAAAAATTTATTGACGGTATATGGTGCAATGGCTTTGAATTACAGCGCAAACTCAACAATGAAAATGGGTACAAAAAACTTAAACAAATAGAAAAAGATTTTGCTAAAGATGCAAAATAAAATAAAATATGAACCCCTTAGTAATATGTCAATAAGTTTTGATGATACTTTTGTTGCTGATGACGAGCGTATTATCCCTCAACTAAGGGGTGCCGAGAATAACCATTACCATAATGTATTTGAGATTCTCCTTTCTGTTGAGTCAAGTAAAAGCCATGTGTGCATTGATGACGTACCTTATCAAATTTTAACAAACCAAATGATTTTAATTGCGCCAAACAGCAACCACCGCATAGATTATGAACCCGCCAGCAGATATATGCGATACGTTTTACATTTTTCCTTGCCCTATGTGGACTCTTTGCTAAAAACACTGGACGGCAAGGCTACGGTCCTGGATTTTAGCAATTTTGAAACAAAAGTAATAACTTTAAATAATAAAGAATTTTCTAACGCATGTGCATTGTTTGCCAATTTGCTAAAATGCTACAGGCTTTTTAATCGAGCAAATAGCCCGGTAAACGAGCTTAGTTTACGCCTTAACTTAGCCAACACATTAATTAGCATCCATAAGTTTTACAGCACTTCCAGAACACAGGATATCAAACATTTATCAACGGATTCGCAGTTTAAAGAAATCGTTATGTATTTAAATGAAAATTTTACGCAACAAATCACATTGGAGATGCTTTCCAGTAAATTTTTCATGTCTAAACCTTATATCAGCCACAAGTTTAGAGATATTACAGGCGTAACCTTTATTGAATATCTGCATTGCATGCGTATTGCAGAATCTCAACGCTTGCTTTCCGGTGGAAATGTTGATGTTTCTCGTATTTACGAAATGTGTGGATTTAATAATATCCAGCATTTTTACAGGACATTTAAAAAATTAGTAGGAATGTCGCCGGGTGCTTACTCAAAAATTGCCCATGTGCTGCGCGAAGATACTGAAAGTCTATAAAAGCACAAAAGCCTATTTATTTTGTATCATTGTCATAAAGCTATGGTAATTATCGTTGATAAAATTGGCGTCTGGTATTGATAAAGTCTCTAGCGTATATGCACATTTATAGCCTATTTCGTTTAATGCATTCAAAACATGCGCAAATTCTATTTCGCCAAAACCGGGTAAACCCCTGTGCGAATCTGAAAAATGTACATTTGTTATTTTATTGCCTGCGGTTTTTATTGCCTCTGCCATGTTGCCATCCTCTTTGTAGGAATGGTATGTGTCATACAAAATGCCTACATTTTCGGGATTGCCCATAGTGGACAAAAACTGCAATGTTTCTTCTATGTTATTTAGCATTGTTGTTTCGCTACGGTTTATTGGTTCGATTTGCAACACAACCCCCATGCGGGCTGCATGGTTGATACATGGCTCAAGAGCTAAACTTAAGTTTTGCAGTAAAATATCCTTTTTATCATTTTCAAGCTTGCCGCGCAACAGACCTACTGTAACTGGCGGCCTGTTAAGTTTTGCAGAAAGGTTAATATGTCCTATTATAAAATTAATTGCAGTAGATCGTATGTCTTTGTCTGACGAAGCCAAAAACACATTTGCATACCCATATGCCTGCCCGGTAGAAAGAGTAGTGGCTACCAACCCGGCATTGCTAAGTTTTAGTAAAAGAGCCTGATCATCTACTTTATCAGGATAGGTAATTGCAAGTTCGACACCTGTAAACCCTTTTTGGGCAAGAAACCCAAGTGCATAGTCAAATTGAGACGCCTTATAAGGCGAAAAAATAGTATCGTGTTGCATGGGTATTGTTTGAGATATTTTATTCATATAGACGTCCTTTGCCTGCAAAAAATAAATTTTGTATTCTTTAATGATTATAGCAAGCTAGGCTACTATACTCAAGAAATTTTATGTAAAGGTCATGGTGTCATGAAAAAACGCATACTCATTTTTGTCAGTATTTTTTTGGTCGCACTTGTGATAGTCCCTATGTTTGCAACAATAATACTGTACAACCGTACATTTGCCAGACGTGCCGAAAGCCCACAATACAGGGCCTTTTTACGATACAGCGATATAGCGGGCTATGAAAAACATATGGTAAATTTCCCATCCGGCCCAAATATGCTAACGGGATATATCTACGGGCGGGATAATTACAAGGGCTTAGTCGTGGTTGCCCACAGTTTTGGGGACGGCGCAGAGGGCTATTTGGGTGTTATTACATATTTTGTTGACATGGGCTGGCGAGTATTTGCATATGACAAAACCGGCAGCCACAACAGCGAAGGCGGCGGAACAAGAGGGCTTGTCCAGTCTGTACTTGACCTGGACGCGGCGCTTACATTTATCGCAGCACAGGAATGGGGGTTGCCAATTGTGCTGTTTGGGCATAGCTGGGGTGGCTTTGCGTCAACGGCTGTATTAAATTTTGAACACGAAATTAGTGCGGTGGTTAGCCTTGCTGGTTACAATAGGCCTATTCAAATATTGCATGATACATCACGGCGTATTTTGGGCCGGGCAGGAACTTTTGCATATCCATACTTGTGGGCGTATCAGCGCATTCTATTTGGCAGAAATGCTGGGCTTTCTGCTGTCGATGGTATAAATCACAGCGGCATACCCGTCAAAATCATACATGGTACGGCAGACTGGCTAATTTTATACGACAGTGCCGGCATTATCGCACACAGGGACAGCATTACAAACCCAAATGTGCAATTTGTAACCCATGACACGCCTCATAATAACTGCCATATGAATTTGCTTATGACCCAAAACGCGTCTGCATATGCCAGCGAAATAGACGACGTATTCTTTGACTTGCTTTACCGCTACACAGGCACACGGCGCGAAGACACCTGCATTTTTGCAACAGTACACTTCCATCATGTACACATGATTGCAAACCGCAACATAACAAGGTGCTTTTGTTCGCAGCTGTATCAGGAATTTATCCCACAGCATGTTTTATCAAATTTTTTTGCCGGAATAGACAGGCACAGGATTAGCGAATTAAATTTAGAGCTTATGGATAGTATAAATGCATTTTTTTACGTAAATATAAGATGAGGTGAAGTCAAGCATGATATACGTAATCGCTATTGCATTTGCGGCAACAATAATTATTACCATTGTCTCCAGCATACAATCTAATAGAAAAATGAAAGCCCAAATCATTTCAAATTTTGGTAAAACACCGCAAGAAAGCGACGCAGATTTCAAAAGCATTGGGCGATATGCAGAGCGCATGAAAAAAGGCAACTTACGCATAGACAGCATAACTTGGAGCGACCTTGACATGGACAGGGTTTTCCAGCGCATAAACAGCTGCCTGTCATCTATTGGGGAAGAATATCTGTATAATACCTTGCAGCAGCCATTATTTGACGAAGCGGCCTTACTTAAAAGGGAACAACTAATCGACTTTTTGATAAGCATCCCGAAGAGCGCGTGGCGGTGCAAATTGCATTGGCTAAGTTGGGCAAGTCAAATTACAACGGTCTTACTTCTCTAATTTTTGATACCAACTTTAAGCTTCTTTCCAATACATGGGTATATAAGCTTTTGGCTGTGTTGCCTTTGGTTGCAGCTATTGGGTTTGTTTTTAGCATTCCAATTGGGTTAGCGGGGATTTTTTTGTCGTTTATAGTTAATTCAATTGTTCACTATCGTACCAAAAAGTTTATAAATACCGAACTACCGGCCATCGCATATTTTACATCCACAATGCAATGCTGCAAAAAATTACTCAAAATTGAAACTATGAACACATTGCCCATTATGACCGGTTTAAAAACATCTTTTGACATATTTAAAAAAGTCGCAAGTAAATCCCCTACTGCAAAATCAATGCCAAGCGGTGATATGTCAGAAGCATTTGCAGAGTCGATATGGATATATTTTTCTGTTACATTTTTATATGAGATACGGCACTATAATAATTTTATGAAAGTAGTTTTGGACAACAATGACGATTTTCATATAATTTACAAAACCATTGGCGAAATAGAGCTGGCAATATCGGTGCTTTCTTTTAGAAAAAGTTTACCGGCATTTGCCACGCCAACCTTTAGCAACGAAAATGCCATAGATTTTGAAGATATTTTTCATCCCCTTATACAAAACCCGGTAACAAATACCCACCGTATAGCCAATGACAGCCTGATAACCGGGTCAAATGCATCGGGTAAGTCTACGTTTATCAAAACGCTGGCAATTAACGGTATTTTGGCGCAGACTATTTTTACTTGTACTGCAGCAAAATTTGCAACAAGGTTTTCGCTAGTAGTTACGTCTATGGCAATGCGTGATAATTTGCAAGGCGGCGAAAGCTATTTTATTGTGGAAATAAAGTCCCTAAAACGGATTTTGGATTTGGTGAAGGAGTATCCATGTACATGCTATGTAGATGAAATTTTGCGCGGCACAAACACAGTAGAAAGAGTTGCTGCTTCTGCATCTGTTTTATCATACTTACAAAAGCAGGACTGCTTATGTATCGCGGCATCTCATGATATAGAATTGACGCAGATATTAGACAAATATGACAACTACAACTTTTGCGAGCAAGTAACAGACAACGACATCACATTTGACTATAAATTAAAAAAAGGCCCATCCACCAGCAGAAATGCAATAAAGCTGCTTAGTGTAATGGGCTTTGATAACGAAATTGTTATGGATGCAGAGGCAAATGCTTACTCTGCTACAAATGGTACGCTAGAATGATGCAATTGAATTCTTACATCGCCGTCGCTGTCTCTGTACAAGCCAAGAGATTTTTCTACACGTGTGACAACATCGTCTGCGTTTGTGATATAAACAGAACCCATCCATAGTGCGGTTTCGCCATTGATGATATATTTTCCATCTTCACAAAATCTAACGTCTGTCCATGGGTTGGTTGCAAAGCCTTGTCCATCTTCTTCATAAGCGGCATCGCCTATGCTTGAACCGATGAAATAGGATGCAGCTTGAATTTCAGCAAATCTGAAAGGAATATCACTTGCAATGGTTGGCTTAAACAAAACAATACCGTCTACATAACCATATAATGCGTCCAAAACGCCTTGTGCAATGGTTGCATAATCTTCGCCTTCAGCAAATGCTGTAGCAATAGCAACAAGCCCTTCACCCCATGCTACTTGCAACGCAGTAATTTCTGCTGATGTAATTGGATTTACTTGGGGAACAACTGGTTGTTCTGGTGGGTCTGCTGGAGGGGCTACCGGCAGGTCAATTACAGGTTTGGTAATCATGGCAGTGCTTGCTTCGCCATCCCATTCTACTTCAAAACCAAATGCAGTTGCCATTGCGCCTACAGGTAAAAACATTCTGTCATCAATAATAAATGGCTGGCTGTCGGCGGCGAAGTCTACTACTTCTCCATTGATGTTAATGGTAACACCAAAGAAAAGTTCTCTTGCTACAGGGTTTGCCATAACAAAGGTACCGGAAAGTAATACCGTTACCAAAATACCTGCTACAAACCCTTTTAGTACTGATGTTTTCTTCTTCATGCTTAAATCTCTCCCTTTCAAGGATAATTTTATTGCCAGCAAGGCTGGCTGTCTATATTTAGAGAAATTATATCATAGATAAGGCAAATATGAAAGAAAAATTGATTTTATGACGAATTACGGCAGATGCTGCAACACTGCAACATAAAACCCATCAGATGTAGCTTGAGGCGTTATTTGCTGTGCGTCAATAAGTTTGAAATTTTCATGAGATTTTAGAAAATGGTCGATATTATGGCCGTTTTCTTCTGCCGCGACGGTGCAGGTGCAATACACAAGCCGCCCGCCCTGCTTTACATATTTAGCCGCAACTGCAAGCATTTTTCTTTGCAAAACCGCAAGTTCTGCTATATCCTGCACACTGCGCGAATACTTAATTTCCGGGTGCTTTCTGATTGTGCCTAAACCAGAACATGGCACGTCCAGCAATACGGCGTCCGCAATTTCTTTTAACTGCGGGTCAAAAACTGTGGCGTCTTTTACAGAGGTCGTAATAGAAAGGCCAAGCCGTTTGCGCGTTTGGTTAATTAATTCTACTCTGTGGGGGTGTATATCGTAGGATAAAATATTGCCTTCGTTTTTCATGGCTATTGCCATGGCAAATGTTTTACCGCCGGGTGCGGCGCAAAGGTCAAGAATGGTTTGCCCGGGCTGCACAGCCATTGCATCAACTGCATGCATTGTCCCAGGGTCTAACACGTAAAATAGCCCGTTTTTGAACGATGCAAGCCTGGTTATGTCACCAACTTGGCGCAAAACAAAAAACGGATGCGCCGAGTTTTCTAAAGGTGTGGCGTCTATGCCTTCTTTTTCAAATTTGGCGGCCAAATCGCCGGGGCTTATTTTGCATGTATTGGTCAAAACTATAACTGGCGGCGGCTGGTGGCTGTTTACGCAAAAGTTGTGCGCGTCTTCTTCGCCCAGCCATATTTTTAGCTTGTCCCATAGCCATTTTGGATAGGAGTATTTTACATGCGTACTTTCTGTTTCGCTAGATACATCACGGGACACATTGCGAAGCACGGCATTTACAAACCCGCTTAAATTGCCAAAGCCATAATTTTTTACCATCACGACGGCTTCATTGACCGCGGCACGGTCTGGTATTTTGTCCATAAATTTAATTTGGCATACGGATATGCGCAATAAGTTTCGGATAAATGGCTTCATTTTGTCAACCGGGGTTTTAGAAAATTTATTTAAATAGCTGTCGATTTTGATCAAATTGCGCAATGTTTCGTTAACCAAGTCAGTTACAAACGCGCGGGCTCGCGGGTCTATATTTGACTCTGCAAGAGCTTTGCGCAGCGCGATATTAGCATATGCGCCTGTTTCAAGCACTTCGGTTATAATTGAAACGGCTATAGCGCGGTCAGTTTTGTTGTTCAAGAGACACCATCCTTTACAATATTATCGACGCCCCAATAATTATGGTAATCATCACGGCCATACATATTTTTTCCCCGCCAGAGCCAGTTGTGATATTTGTCAAGTTTATGGTCTTGGTCGTTATCGGGAATAGAATCGGGCAGCCTTTTTTGGTAAGGCAATCCGCAATAATATGCGACAGATACCCGGCAATTAGCCCAAACAGTAAAATGCGAAAATACGGTTCATGCACAAACCATACGACAAATATCAAACAAGCCGGTATTACCAGCGTGTGTGTAATGCCCCTGTGCTTAGAAGCAAAACCGATAAGGTTTTTTGCCCAACGCGTTTGGCCGATAAAAATTATAACGGCAACAGGGCCAACCACACCCAACGCCATTGTCACTAGCGTTGTATAATTAGCCACTATATACGCGCTATAATACCAAGCCGCTACAATAAGTGCTAATCCTGCAACAGCAATTGCAATTTTTGCAACTTGCTGTCTCCCCTGCCCCAACTTAGAACTGCCGTGGTCCACATCCGGCAGCATTGATGCAAGCGGTGCGGAAACAAGAGCCAGCGGCGCGGCGTTTATGCCGTTGCGTAGCCCGTAAATTGTAATGGCAATGCCTACGGCGGTGCCAATTGTTTTGTGCGATTTTCCTGTCATGTACTGTGTACCATCTCCATAATTTGTACGGCATTTGTAGCCGCACCTTTGCGGGTATTATCTGCCACAACCCAAAGGTTTAAGCTGTTTACGCAGCTATCATCGCGGCGAACGCGCCCTACATATACGCTATCCGTACCTGCGGCCGCAAGAGGCATTGGGTACAGCTTGTTTGCCGGGTCGTCTTGCAAAACAACGCCTGGGGCTTTTGCAAGCATATTTTTGACATCTGCTAATTCATACTGCTGCGACAGGGTAACATTTATAGAAAGGCTATGCCCAAATTCAACAGGAACACGCACAGTAGTAGCCGTAACAGGCAAATCAGGCACATGCAAAATCTTGCGGATTTCCGCCATCAGTTTTTTCTCTTCGCCAGTGTAGCCGTCATCATAAAAACTATCGATATGGGGAATCAAATTACCGGCTATGGTGTATGGGAAATGTGCGGCAGGTTCGCCTTTTAGTGTACGTTCAAGGTCAGATATTCCGCCAACCCCTGCCCCGGATACAGATTGATATGTGGAAATTACCACACGACCAAGCCCATACGCATCAAGCAGCGGCTTTAACGCCACAACCGCAGGCACAGCACAGCAGTTAGGGTTTGCTATTATACCCTTGTGGCCTTGCAAAGCGCGCCCGTTAACCTCTGGCACAACCAGCGGAACATCGTCTACAGCGCGCCATGCAGACGAATTGTCTACAACAATGCAGCCCGCTTTTGCCGCAATAGGCGCGTATATTTTGCTGATATCGCCCTCTACGCCAAAAAGAGCATAGTCTATGTCGCGATTAAATACTTCTGGCGTCAGTTCTTCAACTAAAATATCCTGGCCATTAAACTTTAATGTTTGCCCAGCCGAGCGGGCAGACGCAAATAAATACAGCTTCGAAACCGGCAGTTTCCGTTCCTCCAAAATTTTTAAAAACATGCCCCCAACCATGCCGGACGCACCAACAATTGCACATGTGAATGGTTTCATGATTCAACCCCCTCAAATATATTGTCAAATTTATTGTGAATGGCATTGGCCGCCACAGATACCTGACGTTCGTCTACCAGCACCGCAATTTTAATTTCTGATGTGGATATCATTTCGATATTAACACCAGTATCAGCCAAAGCCTCAAACATAGCAGACGCCACGCCAGAATTTGTTGCCATCCCCGCTCCTACAACAGAGATTTTTGCCAGACTTTCGTCGGTTACTATTTCGCTGTAGCCAAGTTTTTCTTTGTTCGTAGCCAGTACATTACGCGCCGCGGGCAAATCCTGCTTGCTTACGGTAAAGTAAAAGTCGCACATGCCATCCTGTGCCATCGACTGCAAAATTATGTCTACATTTATGCCTTCCTTCGCCAAAATCGAAAATAGCCCAAACGCCACGCCTGGCTTATCTTCAAGCCCTGTTACGTATATTCTTGCCACGTTGCGGTCAATTGCAATGCCGCTTACTGTCAGTTGTTCCACTGTTGCACCATCCTTTATCCATGTTCCGGTTCCGTCTGTCATGCTGGAACGCACGACTATTTGCACCCCGTACCGTTTTGCCATTTCTACCGCACGGCCATGCAACATTTGCACCCCGGCGAATGCAAGTTCAAGCATTTCGTCATAGCCAACTTCAGGCAGTTTTTTTGCAGAGGGTACAATCCGCGGGTCTACGGTATAAATGCCATCTACGTCGGAATAAATTTCACACACTCTGGCATCCAACACCGCCGCAAGAGCCACGGCCGTTGTGTCAGATGCGCCACGTCCCAAAGTTGTTAAATCATTGTTGCTGTTAACACCCTGAAAGCCCGCAACCAATACTATATTGTCCAGCTCAAGCTCCGCCTTTATACGCACCGGGTCAATATTTTCGATATGCGCATTGCCATACGTATCGGTGGCTTTTATGCCTGCCTGCACAGCATAAAGGGAAATTGCCTTGTGCCCAAGCGAATGTATCGCCATTGCCATTAGCGCAACAGACTGCTGCTCGCCCGTTACAAGCAGCATGTCAAGCTCGCGTCTTGACGAAGAACTGGCCTTAGGGTTTATTTCACGGGATTTTTCAAGCAAGTGATCAGTTGTGTCGCCCTGAGCAGAAAGCACAACTACAACGCTGTTGCCTGCTTCATACGTTTTTATAATACGGCGCGCCACGTTCATTATACGTTCCGCATTTGCCACGGACGAACCGCCAAATTTTTGTACAACTATATTTTTCATAAAAGCCCCTTTAATTTTTCCAACACCAGCATCGCTTCGATTGGTGTCATTTTTTCAATTTCGACATCTTCCAGCGCACTTGCAAGCCTGCGCCCGGTTTCCGCCATTGGGTCAATTCTAGCCGCAACTTGGGAAACTGTTGGTAGTTCCGCTGTTTTTCGTGTAATATCCGCGTCATTTAACGCCTCAAGAATAGTATTTGCATGGGAAAGCACAACAGGTGGCAAGCCCGCAAGCCGCGCAACATGAATACCATAGCTTTGCCCTGCCGCACCGCTAATAAGCTTACGCAAAAACACAATATTTTTGCCGCTTTCCTGTGCGGTAAAACAGTAATTTGCAACGCCATTAACCTTATTTTCGAGTTGTGCAAGTTCATGATAATGTGTAGCGAACAGAGTTTTAGCACCTATTATTTCGCTGTCAGCAATGTATTCCAACACCGCCCACGCAATAGAAAGACCATCGAACGTACTGGTTCCGCGCCCAATTTCGTCAAGCAAAACCAAGCTGTTTGGGGTGGCATTGTTCAAAATATTTGCCACTTCAGTCATTTCTACCATGAATGTACTCTGCCCCGTCGCCAAATCGTCAGACGCGCCAACACGGGTAAATATACGGTCAACTATCCCAATTTCTGCAGAATCCGCCGGTACAAATGACCCTATTTGCGCCATAAGCACAATAAGCGCAACCTGACGCATATAAGTGGATTTACCCGCCATATTTGGCCCTGTAATAATCGCAAGCCTATTACTGTCTGATAACGAGTCCATCTCGGTATCGTTGGGCACAAATAGGTTTCCGGCCAAGCGTTCCACAACAGGATGACGTCCCTCTTTTATAAATATGCAAGTTCCCGTATTTATTGCAGGTTTTGTATAGCGGTTTCTTTCAGCTGTGTCTGCCAAAGACTGCAACGCGTCCATGGTTGACAACACATACGCGGTAAACTGTATCCGCACAACTTGCTCTATAATACTGCGGCGCAGTGCGTCATACAACTCATACTCCAATTCAAAAATTTTTTCATCCGCGCCCAGCAAGGTTTCTTCAAGGGATTTTAGCTCTTCTGTAAAGAAACGCTCGGCATTGGCCAGTGTTTGCTTGCGCATATATCGCGTCGGCACTTTTGAAAGATGCGACGCCGTAACTTCGATATAATAACCAAAAACGCGATTATAGCGCACTTTCAGGTTTGTTATTCCGGTCTCTTGCTTCTCGCGAGCCTCAAGTTCCGCAAGATAGTTTTGTGCGTTTTCTTTTATGTGAAGTAGTTTATCCAATTCGACATTGTAGCCGGGTCTAATCATACCACCCTCACGCACTGCAACGGGCGGCGTATCATGAATTGCTGCCTCAATACTTTCGCAAATATCGGACAAATCATCAAAAGTGCGGCGCATGTCTGCATTAACCTGGGACTCCACATTTTTGAGAAGCCGCTCTACATCCGGCAAAACACGCAGCGATTCACGCAGCGTAATCAAATCCCGTGCAGATGCCGTGCGAGTTGTCAGCTTTGATACTACACGCTCCAAATCATGAATGCTGTGCAAATGTTCCCGCAATTCCACACGTTCTATGGGCATGTTTACCCACTCGCCCACTGCGTCCAGCCGTTTTATAATTTCGTCCTTATTGGTTAGCGGCCTTTCCACCCAATCCCTTAGTAGCCTTGCGCCCATTGCGGTTCTGGTACGGTCAAGCACCCACAGCAGCGACCCATACTTTGTATTATCCCTTGCAGAAGACGTGAGTTCCAAATTGCGGCGGCTGGCAATATCCAGTTGCATATAAGATTCGTGAGTATATTTTCTTAGAGCCGTAATTTGCGAAATTGCTTTTTTCTGCGTCTCAAGCAAATATGCCAACAGTGCGCCAGCAACAGACACTTCTGCCTGGCTTTCGCGAAGGCCAAAGCCCTCCAAGTTAAAAGTAGCAAAATGTTCTGTCAAACATTTATATGCATTTACATTTGCAAATGTCCAAGCCGGGGCAATGGTGGCCTTTATGCCAACCACTGTTTCAACTACGCGGGTTAGCTTAAAATCTTCTGGCAAAACTACCTCTGCCGGGGAAAGACGCACGACTTCATCCAGCAGTTTTTGCTCGCTGCCAATTGGCATTGCGGTAGCCATAAAAAGCCCTGTGGTAATATCCGCTACTGCAAGGCCAAGATTTTGTTTGTCGCTATGTATTGCAACAATATAGTTATGTTTGCCATCGTCTAGATAGGCAGAGTCGGTCATAGTACCAGGGGTAAACACGCGCACAACTTCCCGCTGGACAATACCTTTTGCGTGTTTCGGGTCTTCTATTTGTTCGCACAGCGCAACACGATGTCCTTTTCCAACCAATTTAGCAATATAACCGTCCACCGCATGGGCTGGAACGCCGCACATTGGCGCACGTTCTGGCATACCGCAATCCCGTGCGGTTAGCGCAATATTTAGTTCCTTAGACGCAACTTTTGCGTCCTCGAAAAAAATCTCGAAAAAATCACCCATGCGAAACAAAAGAATATCATCTTTGTGCCGGGCTTTTATCGCTTGGTATTGTTGCATCATTGGGGTGTACTGGTATTGTTTGGACATTATTAATAACCTCCGAATGTTTGTAATCTTATCAATATAGAACTACAGATAATGCTTGGTAATGTTAGTATAAATCAGCTACTCGTTTTAAGATGTCAATGTTAATTGCCATTTCACCCATTATTTCCAAACTGTGTCCGGCATCTTCAATCAACTCTAACTTGACCTCTTCCTGCTCACAATGTTCCTTCAAAATGTTTGCATCCATATAGTGGTCTTTTGTTCCAGCTATAACAATGCTGATGTTATTTCCATTTTTTAGGTATTGTAACGTTTCATTTAATGGAGTTAGATATATATGGCGGATATTTATTTCTAGTTTATCAGCAAGCCATCCTGCAATTAAAGTTCCGAAACTTTTCGAAACAAACAATATATCATCATATTTTGAAAAATCCACATCTTTCATTTGTTCGTAAACATGAATTTTACAGTTCTCAATTACTTCGTCCCATGGAATGTCCTGCTGTATACAATCTCCATAATTTATTTTTACGCTCTCATATCCCCTTACGTAATATTTGAATTCTGCGTAATACAATAACGGACTATCAACTGTATATCCAGTACCCGGAAATAAGACAATCAAGTTTTTCTTTTCATCTTTCATATTACTTCTCCTCCTATTGTAATTCCCCTCATCATCTATGATACAGCTATCATAGCCACCTACTTGTCATATTCCACATTATTTACTTCGATTGTTTCAGTCTCAGCCTTTTTGAGGTCAAGAGCATTAAGCGGCGACACAACATTTTTTCCTGTTTGTAGTTCATATTCCATACGAGCAACTTTGGCTACACCGCCACCTTGCTTCGCCACTTTTGCAGCTTCGGTCATGCCATGCGGATTTTTTTCTTTTGCAATATCTGTTGTAGCAACTTCTGCAAGCATATTAAGAATCAATTCGGTATTCGTCATATGGTCGCGCAAATTTTCCTTTTTCAAACCTTTAAGCACTTTGTATTCTTTAGTGGTTTTGCCACTCCATTCACGGGTTATAATATCCGTAAGGCTTGCATATTGTTGGTGAGTTTCAACTCCGGCGCGTTTAAATTCATCCGTCAAGCCTTTACGAACTTCCATTGATTTTATACGTTGATTAATCCACTTTTCGGAATAACCTTTTCTAAGATAGGTTTCCATAGCTCTGTCGATTGCTTTTTCGGGGTCAGCTATTTCGTCCATACGTTCGCTTCCTACTTGAGCCAGCCACAACTTAAATGGCTCTGCTTTCCTTGATGGAATAGATTGTATAAGGCGCAAAAGTTGCTCCGTATCCAACACATCTGTCATGCGCATTTTGCCATCATTTGCTTGCATTTTCAACTGTCCGATTTTATCGGACAGTTCACTTCCTTCGGCTTTTAGCTTTATTTTTAAATCTGCCCAATATTTTCGTGGGCGATTAGTTTCCGCAAGCACTACGCAAACGTCTATAACTGAAAAATACCATTGCTCGGTGTTTTCATCCCATACTACCCGGATGCGCTTATCTTCAAAAATCTTAATTTTTACGTTATCTATAATCACATCGCCTCAATTTCTACTTCTGTAATATAACTGTTCCCTTGCAATAATACGTCTGTACCTGTTCAATACGAACCGGCACAATATCCCCCTGACAATGTACCGCTTCCGACGTAAAATGCACAAGGCTATGGTCATCGGTACGGCCTTTGTAGCTGCCTTCGCCTGTATTTTCCTCGACCATAACATCAAACACATGCCCGATCTTGGCTTGATTAATTTCCACCAGAATTGGTCCAAGTTCCGTAACCAGCCTATCAAAACGCTCGGATGCTACTTTTGGTTCTATAATATCCGTCCGCGATGCGGCAGGCGTACCGCTGCGCTTAGAGTACACAAACGTAAACGCCGTATGAAAACGTACGCGGCGCACAATATCAAGCGTATCTTCAAAATCTTCGTCCGTTTCGCCGGGGTAGCCTACAATAATATCTGTAGATATTGCAATATCCGGCACAGCGGCGCGCAAGCGTTCCACAAGTGCCAGATAATCTTCCCGGGAATATTTTCGATTCATATCAGCAAGCACGTTCGTGCTGCCGGACTGTATCGGCAAATGAACAAATTTACATACTTTTGGCAAATCCGCAATTGCGCGAATCAATTCGTCGCTGCAATCTTTTGGGTGCGAAGTCATGAAACGGATACGCTCGATACCGGGGATTTCGCTTACACGATACAAAAGCTGCGGAAATGTCGTATTTGCAGAAGAATATGAATTCACATTCTGCCCAAGCAGCATAATTTCCTTCACGCCATCGGCAGCAAGTTCGCGTACTTCCTGCAAAACATCGTCAACGGGACGGCTCTTCTCCCGCCCGCGCACATACGGCACAATGCAATACGAGCAATAATTGTCACAGCCATACATTATGTTAACCCCCGCCTTATGCGGGAATTCTCGTGTTGTGGCGGGCACATCCATGATTTCTGGCAGGCCGTCATCTTCGGTAATATCAATAATCTGCTTGCCGTCTTTTAGCACACGCCAAAGAAACTCTGGCAGGCGGTGGCGATTGCCCGTGCCAAAAACCAAATTAATATGTCTGTGCTTTTGCCTAATCGTCTCCGCAATTTCTGGTTGCTGAGTCATACAGCCGCAAACAGCGACAATCAGGCCAGGCTTATCTACTTTCGCGCGTTTTAAGCGACCCAAATGACCAAAAATTTTGTCTTCGGCATTTTCGCGCACACAGCATGTATTATACAGTACCAAATCCGCATCATCTTGGCCAGTGGCAGTGTCGTATCCAAGCTGAGTAAGCAGGGCAGAAAGCTTTTCGGAATCACGGCTGTTCATTTGGCAGCCATAAGTACGCACAAAAAAGCGCGGGCGGCCGGTTGCACTTTTTGCCAAATCGTCATTGTATGCAGATATTAAATAGCGATAATTTTCCACAAAATCACCTTCATAATTATTTTAAAGCGGCGGGGCACACACCGGCGAAGCCGGCACTGCGCAAGCAGTGGGCCGCCCGGCCAGCAAGCAACGCTTGCGAGAGGGTTTGGGGCAGAGCCCCATTGTACTAGAAAAGAGGCTACCCATTTGGGACAGCCTCCTTTCTGTGTCGATAGTTAGTAAGCGCGAAACGAGATTCGAACTCGCGACCCTCGCCTTGGCAAGGCGATGCTCTACCACTGAGCCATTCGCGCACTTTGAAAATACTGCATAAGCGGGTGATGGGAATCGAACCCACGCAACAAGCTTGGAAGGCTTGTGTTCTACCATTGAACTACACCCGCAAAACTAATAGCTTCGTAAAGTAATTCAAGATGCCCAGGAGCGGAATTGAACCACCGACACACGGATTTTCAGTCCGTTGCTCTACCGACTGAGCTACCTGGGCATGTTTCACACTACTAGCGGGTGGCGCGAGCATTAGTATAGACCAAGCATTTATGTTTTGTCAATACTATTTTTTTCTTTTTTACGAGTTTTTACACACCAAGCGTTTCCCGCAGTGTATTTATCGCATTTAACGCAGGGCCAAAATCAAAACCCTCAATTAAATCAACAATATCGTCTGTGCCTGGTATTTCGCATAATTCATCAATAAGTTGCAAAGCGTCTGCATTGCGGGAAGCAAGTAATGGCAAGGCTTTATCAAATGTTGATTTTGCCGCAGTCTTGTTAAGCACCTTTGGGGTCATATTCACAGCTTTTTCTTTTGGAACAATGCTGCTTATTACAATATTTAGCTCTGTCTCCAAAATTGCAAGTTCTTCGTTGGTTGCACCACGCAAAGATAGCGAAGTTTCCACTGTTTTTGCCGCATGCATAAGCGAATTTTCACAAATTAGCCCAGCAAGCCCTTTTAAACTATGCGCCAAGCGATGTGCCGTTTCTCTGTCGCCGTCAGATATTGCCTTAATTATATTAGCAACAGCGTCTTTTTGAGTTTTTGCAAAGTCACCCCTTAGTTTTTCTATAAGGTCGCTGCTTTCCAAATACTTATTCATGTTTTCTAATGCCACAATATGCTCCTTCATCTGTTGAGTTACATCTGGTTTAATTTTACATTACAATCTCAGGATGTCAATATTTGTCGATAAAATTAATCTATTAAATTAATTTGCAGCCCTTGATTGACACACAAAAAAATGAATGCTATTCTTGTGCCACATTCTAAATTAGGAGGTTTTTTTAATCATGGAACCAATCAAACTTATTCTTATTGGCGCGGGCAATCGCGGCATCGGTTATGCCAGGTTTGTCGAAGAACACCCGGACAAAATTAAAATTGTGGGCGTTGCCGAGCCACACCAGATTCGTAGAGAATTAATTGCGGAAAAACACAATGTACCGGCAGAAAATCTTGTCACAACATGGGAAGATGTTTTTAAGCGCGACAAATGGGCAGATGCAGTAATGATTTGTACACAGGACAACATGCACTATGGGCCTGCAATGGCAGCAATCGCACAAGGTTATGACATTTTGTTGGAAAAACCAATTGCCCCAACGGAAAAAGAATGTACGGAAATTGCACAAGCAGCAGAAAAAGCAGGAGTCAAAGTAGTAGTTTGCCACACAATGCGCTACACGCCGTTCTTCCAGAAAATTAAAGAAATTTTGGATAGCGGCGAAATAGGCGACATCGTAACATATGTACACAACGAAAATGTTGGTAACGTCCACCATTCCCATAGCTTTGCGCGCGGTAATTGGCGCAATTTGAAAGAAAGCAGCCCAATGATTTTGGCCAAATCATGCCACGATATGGACTGTATCCAGTGGCTTGTTGATAAAAATTGTACGGCACTTACATCCTTTGGGTCGCTAAAATATTTCTGCAAAGACTATTGCCCAGAAAACGCCCCGGCACGCTGTACAGACGGCTGCACAGCAGAATGTTCGTACGACGCGCGCAAGTTGTATTTGGAAAGCGACAGCGAATGGTTCCGCGGTACAGCGGTTGGCCATCCAAATGCTACCGACGGAGAAGTTCTTCACGCGCTAAAAACCGGCCCATACGGCAAATGCGTCTACCAAACCGACAATGATGTTGTGGATCACCAAGTCGTAAACATGCAATTTGAAGACGGTGTAACGGTTATGTTCTCAATGGCGTCACTAACACCAGACACAAGCCGCAGCCTTAAAATTATGGGCACCAAAGGCGAACTCAAAGCCCATACAGGCCCACACCGCATAGTAATAACCAATTTCAAAAATTACGAAGAACGCGAAATTATAGTTGAAGCCGGCGACGGACATAGCGGCGGCGACGAAGGCATAATGCATGCGTTTGTAAAATATCTGCGCGGCGAACTTCCTGCCTGCAAAATATCCGAAGCTGGTATTTCTGCCAAAAATCATAGACTATGCTTTAAAGCAGAAGAATCCAGAGCTAATGGCGGGGCTTTGGTGAAGTTATAAATCGATAAGCTATTCCCTATGTCCTCACTTTGAGGACATAGGGGAAACTTTTATTTAACCAGAAAGCGTGATTCCCATGACCCTTAAAAAACGCAATTACACCCTTTTCGATGTTATAACTATCACATTTAGGGCTTCGCCAATATTGTGCAGCATCAAACTTTTTATTGCATTTTTCACAGGTATACTACCGGCCATACAAGTCGTGTACACCGCCACGTTTATAGAACGGTCTATTGCGGTGGCGCAAGGCACAGGCTACACTAGCGAAGTTTACATGCCGCTTATTGTGCTTCTGGTTTTGGTTGCGTCCAGCCTTATACTGCCCGGTTCGATAAACCAAATGCTGTCTGTGCGGCTAAAAATTGAGTTATTTAAACGGTTTAGACTTGCAATTACCAAGCACCGCGCTAAACTGGCATATTACTATGTAGAAGACAACGATACATACGACCTGATAATGCGCGTCTCGGACGACCCGGGTACAAATATGAAAAATTCTTTTGACCATTTGATGTGGCTGGTACAGATGATGCTTAATATTGTAAGCGTTATTGCGTTGCTGTTCTTTCATGTAATAGGTGTGGCGTTTATTATTTTGGCCGTGTCTGTTCCCATTTTGTATTTTGCGGCAAAGAACGGGAAATTAAATTACCAGGGTTATACTGACGCCCGCAAATTTGTGCGCCGATATGAATATCTTGGTGAAGTGCTTACCCAGCGCGATACTGTAAATGAGCGTTCTGTTTTCGGTTTTTCTGAACCGGTAAGCGAAAAATATCAGGGACTGTTTGACGAGGCAAAACACATCCTGCTTAAAACCTTTAGGCAAATTTTTAAACGTACTGTTATTGCAGATGTCGCGACTATTTTCTTATCCATTCTTATAGCGGTGCTGATGATACGCCCGGTACTGGGCGGTAATCTTACATTTCCGCTGTATGTTGCGTTGGTTGGTGCTATTTTCGCGCTAATCCAGTACAGTGCGCGGCGCATACCCAACCAAGTTTTACGGCTGTCCAGCACTTCGCAATATATGAGGGACTTAACTAAATTCTGCGCCCTTGAAACTATCGAAGGGACAGACCTGCCGCCGTCGCGCAACTTGCCGGAGTTTAAGCAAATCTCGTTTAAAAATGTGCATTTTAATTATCCGGGCTTAGATTACGAAGTTTTAAAAGGTGTAAGCTTTGATATAGCCCCAGGTAAGCACTATGCCATTGTTGGCGCAAACGGCGCAGGCAAATCGACAATAATAAAACTGCTAACTGGGCTGTACACAAATTACACAGGCGAAATTAAAATTAACGACCGCGAACTTAAAACAATACCGCAAGACGAGTTAAAGGCATACTTCTCGGTAGTTCATCAAGATTTTGCGCGGTATTCTATTACACTGGAAGAAAATATTGCGCTGGGCGCAGGAGTAAACATAGACGAAAAAATGCCCAACACACAAACCGCATACGATTTACTCAACATAGATGAGATTGCCGCCGAACTGCCATATGGCAAGCAAACTATTTTGGGCAAAGCGGTGGCAGATGGGCAGGATATTTCCGGCGGGCAATGGCAAAGAGTTGTTTTGGCACGAGCCGCAGTCAACTTTGCGCCTGTAAAAATTTTGGACGAACCAACCGCGGCTCTTGACCCTGTAAGCGAAAGCAATATATATCAGCGTTTCGAAGAGATAAGTCAAGGCACAACCACAATTTTTATCAGCCACAGGCTTGGCTCCACAAAACTTGCGGACGAAATAATTGTAATAGACGGCGGACTGATGGCAGAGCGCGGCACCCATGAAGAACTGATGGCAAATAAAGGCCTGTATGCCGAAATGTATGATTCGCAAAGGAGTTGGTATCAATGAGGCAACTGTCTTTTTTCAAAGTTATTGGGATACTGCTCTCTATCCGTTTGCAAAAATTAAAATGGCGTTTTGCGCCGGAAGTTTTGGTTAGCATTGCACGCGGATTAATATTAGGGTTTGGCATATCCGCTATGCATTTTCTTTTTGACTCGGTAGAAAATACTTTGCGCGACCCAAGCGTTGGCTGGTCGCTTATTGTGCAGGCAGTATTAATATTGGCAAGTGTCATTGTAAGCGAGCAGTTTTTGACCCAAGCCGACAACTATTTGCGGGAAACAAATAGTTTGCTCATGAGAGGCGAAATTCTTAACCGTATAAACCGCAAAGCCGCCGGTATTGACCCAATTGCGTACGAAAGTGCAAGTCATCTGGAAAACATAGAGAAGGCAACCAAAGGTGCTGAACATAGTGCATGGATGTCTCGTGGCTTTGTAGATTTGTTTGCGTTTTTTATTCCGTTCCTTATATATGTAGGCTGGTATTTGTATAGCCTGCGTCCGCTGTTGTTGCTTGCAATGGTATTTGTTTTTATTCCACCGATACTTAGCCAAATAGTACGCACACGTATTTTATCCAGGCTAGAAAATAAAAGCGCACCATTCCGAAGACAATACGAACATTATGAAGCTGCCATGTGCGGACGTGAGTTTTTAAAAGAAACCAGACAGCTTGGTGCGTTCAACTTCTTTTTTGGTAGATACTTAAAATCGTTGAATCTTCTAAACCGCGAAATTTGGAATGCCGAAGGAACGGTACAAATAATACGTATAGTCATGTCTATTATCACTATTGCAGGTTATGGCGGCATCTTAGTATTACTGATGCTCTCGCTAAGGGATGGCTATATCACAATTGGCGCGTTTGCGGCTGTTTTTGCTGCTGTAGAGCGTATATTCGATATTGTTAATGGTGTGATACTGTGGGGGTTTTTTGGTAATGTTTCAGAGAACCTTGCATACTCTCGCAACGTCGTTGCGTTTTACAATCTGCCGGAGCGAGATGGAGACGATTCTCCTGTTCATATATGCGATATAGAACTTAGAAATGTAAGTTTTTCGTATCCCGGGCGTGAAGAAAATGCTGTTTCCGATGTATCGCTTAAAATTGGCAAAAACGAAACTATTGCTATAGTTGGCGAAAATGGTGCAGGCAAGTCTACTTTGGTTAAGCTTATTACAGGAATCTACCTACCCACTACCGGGCAGGCGTTAATAAACGGAAATGATATGCGCACATTTTCTATGCGTGGTTTATTTGCGAATATTTCCGGCATTTTTCAGCGGTATCAAAAATACAAAATGACTGTTCGCGAAAATATAGCTATAAGCCAAGGACACCCGGTTGTGGCAGCATATGACGATGTAGTGTTTGAAAAAGCCGCAATGGCGGGTGTAGAAATAGAATCTGGCTCATATCCGGACGGAATGGACACAGTTTTGTCGCGGGAATTTGACGGTGTAGATCTTTCCGGCGGGCAATGGCAGCGTGTGGCTATAGCGCGCGGATTATATCGCGCTCATCAGCTTATCGTGCTTGACGAACCCACCGCTGCCATTGACCCTATCGAAGAAACCGCAGTATACAATAAATTTGTGGAATTTACCCAAAACATGACCGGTATTTTGGTGACGCACAGGCTTGGCAGTGCCAAAATTGCAGACCGGATAATTGTAATGGATGCCGGACGAATTGTAGAAGAAGGCAGTCATGAAAGTTTGCTTGGGCAAAATGGTAAGTATGCAGAAATGTATCATGCGCAGGCTAAGTGGTACAGCTAATCACTACACCGGACTCAAATTTGCACCAACTGGCGCGGGATATTCCCCTTCAAGCAGCAAGTCCCCTGTTTCACGCATCCAATTCTCCAAGTTTTTGCGCAAGGATTCTAAGATTTGTTTATGATTTTGGCAAGCTGCTAAATTATCGCGCTCGGCTGGGTCAAATATTAGGTCGTACAGTTCTTCCTGCGGCAGGGCTTTTTCTGCAAAGCCATTTTCCAGCAAATAAGTTTTGGTTAACCCATTGTCGATATTTGGCAATACAGTGGTGAAAGGGCCGTTAAACCTCCGAATATATTTATACCGTTGAGTACGCACACTTCGCATGGCTTCCGGCACAACATGGAATGTTATTTGCGTATAAATTTCGTCGTTTATCTGCTCTGCTTGCCCATTAATAATTGGAAGCAGCGATTTGCCCTGCAACCAATCAGGCTTAGGTACTTCAAGTAGCTCACAAAGGGTTGGGAAAACATCAATTTGCGAAACCAGCGCGTCGCTGGCCCGGCCACCTTCGTAGCCAGGTATTTTCACTGCTAATGTGACGCCGGTACCCGTGTCGTATAAATTACATTTCATAAACGGGAACGCAATGCCATGATCCGTTGTAAGCAAAATTAATGTATCTTTGTCACGGCCGCTTTCTTTTAGCGCGTCAAGCACCAAACCGGCGCAGGAGTCCGCATATTCCAAGTCTGCCAGATATTTAGCGTAATCCAAGCGGGTTTCTGCTGTGTCTGGAATACAGGCAGGGGGCTGTACATAGTTTGGGTTTATATCCTCCAGCGGACGGACGAACGGACGATGCGGGGACTGAAAGCCTACGGTTAGGAAAAACGGCTCGTCGCCTTCGTATTTCTTGATAAAATTTGCGGCGTTCCCAGCCACAAATGCGTCCCATTCGCCGTCCTGGGCTTCGCCCTCAAGTTTGTTTACTAAATTGTAGCCCAAAGCGGCACCGTTGGCGGCTTCGTGCTGGAAGCCGAACAACGCCGTATTATACCCATGCTGCCGCAGCCATGCTGCCAAATGCTTGGACGGGTCATTAAGGGAAAAACCACGGTGTACAAGCCCTGTCATGCCATTGCAATGGGGCCACTCACCAGTTAGCAATGCGGCACGGCTGGGTGAACATGTGGGCTGTGCACAATGAGCGTTTCTGAACAAAATGCCGTCGTCTGCGACAGATTTGAATGCCGGTGTACGTGCCGCAAATCCATAAAGCTGGTTGTAGCGACCCATATCATGGGTGTGAATGTATAGGATATTCATATCGCATTTATGTCCCTTCTACGGTAAAAAATTATCCCTACTCCTGCAAGTATAATACCCAGCACAACCTTCACTGCCAACACAGGCCAGCTAATTTCATCCATTGGCAATTGCGGAACCCAGCCAAGCGGGGTCAAATTCGCAATCCATGCAATGTCGGGCAGCATTCTGCCATACATCATTGCAAAGAATGTGAAGCCATAATATGCCCACACCAGCCCTGTGCGCCGTGGGAAAAGACCTATCAGCAGCACGGTTATTCCACCCATTATCCATATGGCGGGTACATATACCAGCACAGACTGCATAAGGAAACTAAGCGGTAAATCCGCGGGGTTTTCCAGTGCCGAACCTGCCATCGAAAACAATCCCACAGCTTGGGCAACTTGCGTTAGTATAGCAGACATAAACGCAATAACCACAAAGCCAAGCAAATATATTGTTTTGGATATTGGCGTTGCAAAAATAAGTTCTGCACGTGCGGTTTTTTCTTCGGCTTTTGCTTTTAAGATAAACATCAGCACAGGTATTGCGGCTATCATTGCCATCATGAAGCCAATCATATTGGCGAACAGTTGCACAATGCTTAGCCCCGCCGCGCCAAGCACGGCGTTTATTTGCGCAGCAATTTGCTCGGTTGTTGCACCTTCAACCACAATTTGATCAAGCAAACCAGTTGGGCCAAGAAGCATGTCACGGTAGAACGGGTTGCCTGCAACAAAATTTTCCATATCGGATAAAACAACGGAATACGAGAGGCCGGTTACAAACATTACAACTATCCAAACGATTATGCTTGTGCGCAACAAACGAAAGTTTAGCCCAAACGGGGTCTTTAACAGCCTGCCGCCTTGTGTGTTACCTGCACGGGCGGGGATTAACCCTTGGTCAATATCTCTGATATTGCACATTTTGTATGCAAGCGCGGTGAACACAGCCGCAATCCCCAATATTACAAGCATTGGCCACCATACATTATTTACATAAACCCATGTACGTGACGAAATTCCAAGCGGGCTAAAGAATGCCAGGAAACCCATGTCATCTGGGCTTGCGTCCGCACCGGCACGCAAGAAGTAGAAAAGCCCCATAGCCATAAATGAGAAACCGCTTGCCCCCCGCGAATTGGACGACAGTTGGCTAAACAAAGCGGCTATCCCCGCGAAAGAAAGGCCAACGGCCGCCAAAGTTGTACCCCACAACAGTGCGGCATTAAACCCCATTGGGTCGCCGACAATGTTCATGCCAAGCCACATAGTTATGGTAAACAGCACAGCCATTGTTACATTTACAACAACCGCAGTAAGCATTGCGGCGTTAATTGCAGCAAGCCGCCCAACAGGCAAACTGCGAAGCACTTCGTAACGCCCGGCCTCTTCGTCTGCACGGCTGTGGCGCACAATAAGGAAAATATTCATTATCCCAACCGTGATGCCCATGAATACGAACATCATAAGGGTGTACAGTGCGCCAAAGTTGTCTGCGTCCATGTTGTACAGCGGCCCAACCATTGCCAAGAGCGCGGGGTTTTCCAGCATAGACATAAATTCTCTAACAGATTCAGCATCTGGCATCAAAGCCGAGCCCATTAGTAGCAAAATCAGAAAATTTAAAATTACCATTGATAATATCCATGCAGTGGATGTGACTTTCTCCCGCTTTAGCATAAATTTAGTGAGTTTAAAAGTGTTGTCAAACATTTACTATGCACCCCCTTTGGTATAGTGCTGCATAAATAAATCCTCCAATGACGGCGGCGCCGATTCCAACTTCTTTATGCCAAACTGGTTCAAATGGTTGATAATTTCGCCCATTTTGCGGGTGTCCACATGGAATGAAATATCCCCGTCGGCTTTTGCAATGTCAAACACGCCAGGCAAATTGTCAAGCCCTTCTATCGTACGCTCGGTAGAAACTTTCATTACATAACGTGTAAGGTGGCGTAGTTCTTCCAAAGTACCAACCTGTACTACCTCCCCTTCGCGGATAATGCCAACACGGTCACAAAGCCGCTCAACCTCCGACATTATATGACTTGACAGGAACACACCCTTGCCCTTGTTCTTTTGCTCAAGTACACAATCTTGGAAAACTTGCTCCATCAAAGGGTCAAGGCCGCTTGTTGGTTCGTCCAAAATGTATAGGTCAGCTTCTGATGCAAAGGCCGCAACAAGCGCAACTTTTTGGCGGTTGCCCTTTGAATATGTGCGGCATTTTTTTGTCGGATCCAGATTAAAATCGTTAATTAACCGCTGACGTAGCTGTTTGTCATGGCTTCCGCGCAGGTTTACAAACAGGTCTATGACTTCGCCGCCGGTAAGATTTGGCCACAGGTTAACATCGCCGGGAACATAGGCTATACGCTTATGAATTTCTACGGCATCTTTCCAAGCATCGCGGCCAAAAACTTTTGCAGTACCGCTTGTTGCCTGTAAAATACCAAGCAAAGTGCGGATGGTCGTAGACTTCCCTGCCCCGTTTTGGCCGATATAGGCAAAAACTTCACCCTCCTTAACTTGCAGACATACATCTTTTAACGCGGTAAATTTACCGAATTTTTTTGTTACATTTGCCAGTTCTACGCTGTAGTTCATAGTTGCGCCTCCTTATATAAGCATTTTTTTAATGTTGTCAAGATTTTTTCAAACTCCGCCAAAAATGTGTCATAATTTTCCCGCGCGGTTTGCCCAAGTTTGCCGCCCTGTGCAATGTCAAGTTTAGATTGCCCATAGCCATGCAGTGTCCACGAAATAATTTCCATAGCGGTTTTATGGCAGATATCATCCCTAAAAAGCGAGGTATCGGCCTGAGCGTACACTGCCGCCAGCATTTTTGTCTGTTCTTCATTAAACTTGGCTAAGTTAGAAGATGTGCTTTCGTTTTTTGCAGACGCATCCACAAGTGCAGCGGTTACAAAGTCGAAAAGGGCTGGATATTTTTGCATTACATCACGCTTTAGCAGCGATAATTGCCATATGCTTTCAAAAATATCGGGCTGTAATGTGTTGATAAGATCCACATATTCGTGCTGCATAATTTCTATTGCGTTGTCGATTAAAAAGTTGTACAAGTTTTCCTTTGTGTTAAAGTAGTGGAAAAGCAAGCCTTTGGATATGCCCGCTTCGCGTACAATATTGTCCGTAGATGCTTTTTTGTAACCTTGCAAGAACTCCTTCATTGCAGCATTTATTATGCGTTCACGTTTTTCTTCAGGTAAAGCCAAAAATTTCTTGAAATTTTCGCAGATATTAATTTCCGACATGTAATCATCTCCTATGCAAATGTCATTGACTGACTGGTTGAGTCAATTATAATTACATTGACCAAAAAAGTCAATAAAAAATTTTCATTGAATTAATTATTTTTATTTTATATACTTTTCAAATAGAATAATTTGGGAAGGAATGATTTGCATGAAACATATAAAAGTAGTATTGGGCGTATTAGCTATCATTGTGGTGCTTATATCAGCTACTATTTTTAGCATTTGGCGTATTAACCCACCAAAGGCTGATGAGTCATCGCCGCAATTCAAACGGATGATGTATAACATAGAAAGACTTGCTGCAGACGTAAGATTTCCAGGCACACCAAATCATGCAATGGTAAGGGACGAAATTATTGCAGAAATTGAGGCCATAGGCCTTATTCCAATAATACACAGAACCGAGTTTACATTAAAAGATCAATTCAAGGCAGGATTGCGGCTGCGTCCTATGCAAAATCCATATGCTTCTGCCTCATGGGTTGAGTGGGCAACCGCTAATTTTGATGAGGTATTAGAAGGAACTGCCGAATATTATAGAAGCCTTTTTCCAGACCACCCATGGGGGCATGGCGGCCACATATATGTAGACAACATTCTTGTAACACTTCCTGTAGCTGACGGCTCTACTGGTGGCATCATGTTTGTAGGGCATTATGATACCATGCAGTATACTCCAGGTGCAGCAGATGCCATGACCCCTGTAGCCGCCATGCTAGAGGCCTTGCGAGCCCACTCCCAAAATAACAATCTTGCAAATAATCTTCATTTCCTTTTTACAGATGCAGAAGAGGTTTGGGCACTTGGCGCATTTGCTTTTTCCAGGGATTTTCCTCATTTAATTAACGAGATTGATATGCTCATTAATCTTGAGGCTGTAGGCAACAGCGGCGGCTTATTAAATTTCCAGACAACGAATGCCCCACATGCAATGATAAGCTTGTACAACCGCGTTGTACCACGTCCTATCGGCTTCCATTGGGGCGATTGGGTATACACAACTCAAATGCCTTTTTCCTATACAGACTTTACAGTTTTTCGTGAATACGGCTTTGCTGGGCTTAATTTTGCTATTCTTGGTGGGCATGAGCACTATCATACAATGACAGACAATTTCGAAAACCTTAATCGTAATACTGCCTGGCACTATTTAACCACAACTATGGCTCTGGCGGACTATGCCGCAAATAATTCCCTGGCTGCACTTCGCGAGCCGTCCCGGGATGCTATTTTCTTCCCGTTTTTACCGGGTAATATGGTGGTACTAACCATGACTACAGCCAATATTCTTATGGTATTGGCTTTTGTAGTTGCTGTTGCGTTTTTGATTTACAAGTTCAAAACAAAAATGCAAAAATCTTTGCTTATTACTATACTTTTGATAGCGATGATAATTGCAACCGCCACAGTCTTGATATTTGTAAGTGTGCTTAGTTACCTCCTTTGGATACCACTGTTGGCTGTATCAGTTTCTGCCTTCTTAAAAAAATGGAAACATGCCTACAGATGCGCTATGACGGCATCTGCGGCAATAACCTTGCTTTTATGGGTTCCGCCAGTTTATTTGCTTTTGGCTTTGTTTGGTTGATTCAAATGAAGTCAAACCATTAAATTTGTGATAGAATTGTAGTGAAGGAGGTACATACAATGACAGACAAACTTCAAAACCAGCTAAAATTCCTGGCGATTGCCGACGAAATGAAACATATATTCCGCCAGACAAAACTAATCGACGGCTCGCGGTATGAAAACGATGCAGAACATTCCTGGCATTTTGCCCTGATGGCAATAACATTATTCGAACACTGCGCACTAGACGGCATAGATATAGACCGCGTAACAAAAATGGCAATTGTACACGACCTTGTAGAAATTTACGCAGGCGACACCCCGGCGCAAGATATTGCCGCCAACCTTGGCAAAGAAGAACGCGAGCGCGAAGCGGCAGACAAGTTGTTTGCGTTATTGCCCAGTGAACAGGCACAGGAGTACCGCGGCCTGTGGGAAGAATTTGACGCTATGGAAACACCTGACGCTATTTATGCATCCGCAGTGGACAGGTTTCAATCTATGTTTCTAATTCACCAAAATGGCACGGGCAGTGCGTGGGTAAAATTTAAAGCCACAACAGACCGCGTACGCACACGGATGCTGCCAATTAAAACGGCAATCCCGGCGTTGTGGCCATGGGTAGAGGACGCAATAGCGGAAAGTGTGGCAAAGGGGCTGCTTATTGAATCATGAAGACCAGACTAAAACAGGTTTTAGACCGACACTTAAACGGACGCACGATAGCGATTTGGGGCAACCCAACAAAACCCCTGCTACGCGAATTGGAGCAATACAACTACCATACTGCCGCAAGCGCGGAACATCTCCGGAAAGATCAGCACTACATTGTTGCCGTGGAAGAAGAAGACTTTTCTGACTTCAAGCTTGAGCCGGCAAGCAATGACTTTGCATATGCACTCGATTGCATCACATTCAACGATATAGGCGACCCGCTGCCTTTTGAATGGGAGTGCTACGGCGCAACTATAGGACGCAGAAGCTACTTTGGCAAAGGCGTTGCAGGTGCGTGCCAGGACGGGTTTATCGAAAGTATTGGACATTTTACATCGATTAACAGCACTGCGAAAATTTCTTGCAACCATCACTTAAATATGTCTTTCACAAGTGACGAAATCGAATATTTCTTTACTCCAGAAAATAAAGCAAAATTTCAAGCACAACTAGACACCGACCCAGCAAAGCCCTACGCAAAAAACAAATCAAAAATTAATATCGGCAATGATGTGTATATTGGCGCGCATGTGTTTATCAACGCGTCAAAAGTAACAACAATTGGCGATGGAGCGGTAATTGGCTCTGGCGCGGTAGTAATTGATGATGTGCCGCCATACGCAATAGTTGCGGGAGCCCCTGCAAAAATTAAACGCTATCGTTTCTCACCGGATATAATCAACGTATTTTTGAACACAGAATGGTGGTTTTGGGACGAAGACAAAATTAACGCTAACATAGACGCGCTAATGTGCCCGGAAGTGTTTTGTGAAAGGTTTGGAGAATAAAATGGGCATGAGAATGGGGGTAATACCTTGATTTGCGACATGCACGTACACACAAAATATTCATGCGATTCTGAAACAAAACTAACTCTTTTATGTGGAATCGAATTTGCCGAGCCTCATTTATATCAGGCCGAACTAGCGGAATACACAAAACTGCCTTACGACTATATTTTGGGAAGCGTCCATTTTTGGTATAACAATATGTTCCCCAGCCAAATGGTAGATACCCAAATTCCTGTAGAAGTGTGCTATAAACATTATTGGAACGAAGTATTGGCAGCAGTTAAAGCCGGTGGGTTTGATGCTATCGCTCACTTGGATTTCCCAAAGCGATATTATGGCGAATTACAATTTAACACAGAAATATTGCACGAAATATGCCGCGAAATGATAAAAAACAATATCTGTCCCGAAATTAACACATCGTCATTGCGCAGAAACAACAAAGAAGCAATGCCAGACAAAGAACTTTTGGCAATATATAAATCTTGCAACGGCAAATATGTAACCATTGGATCCGACGCGCACAATGTTGGGGACTTGGCCGCCGATAACAAATATGCGAAAAATTTGATTGATTATTTTGGCTTTACAGAAATTTATTTTAACAGGAGGAACCATGAAGCTGTTTTTAATTAGCGCAATTGCCGCCATATGCATGGCAATTGTCGGATGCACAAATTAAGTAGAAAGTAACCCGCCACAAATCGCCCCAATGTCACTTTCGGCTGCCCAGCAAGAAATAGTTGACTTAATCACCCACACAGGTCAGGAAATTCTGTTTTTTGAATATAGCGGGGCGTTTAACTCTATGGAAGTATGGGTAGAAGTCTATCACTATGGCGATTTGGTTGACACATTCACCAATCTTCACACAGTAAGCGATGCACAAGTACCCATTACTGATAGGCAAATTGCAATAACAATCCACAACTTCAACCGTAGGGAGTATAGATGGACAATAACCAGCGGAGGGGGCACTGTTTCCGGGCCGTATTGGGCTGCAAGTAGCGACTATATGGCTCGTGCCTTTGGCCCAATAACAGAGGCAGTACCAATCACAGATGGCGAAGAAATACTCATTTACATTTCAAGATTCACAACAGGCAGTTCATTGAATACCCAGGGATGTATGCAAAATTATATAAAAAACCCGGCAACACTAGCCGAATATACCTATGTACACCTAATAAAAGCTCGGTTTTTAACCAACTAAAAGGAGAGAGTGAAATGAACGAATTACAACTCAGGCAACAAATATGCGAGGTAGGCAAGCGTATCTACGACCGCAATATGGCCGCCGCAAATGACGGCAATATTTCTGTAAAACTAAACGACCGCGAATGGCTATGTACGCCAACCGGCGTTTCAAAGGGCTTTATGACGCCAGACTACATTTGCAAAGTTGACGCAAAAGGCGAAGTTATTGAAGCAAGCGGTAATTATCGCCCATCTTCGGAAATTAAAATGCATATGCGCATATACGAAAAGCGCAGCGATGTTAACGCCGTTGTTCACGCGCACCCGGCGTACGCAACCAGCTTTGCAATTGCGGGCATTCCGCTTACGCCGCCAATTATGCCCGAAGCAGTTATTAATCTGGGTTGTGTGCCAATTGCGCCATACGGCTTGCCATCTACAATGGAGATCCCCGACAATGTAGAGAAATATCTGGAACATTACGACGCGGTTCTGCTGGAATCACATGGCGCACTAAGCTGGGGCGGCGACTTACTGAATGCATATCACAAAATGGAATCGCTGGAGTTTTATGCGGAACTTCTTTACCACGCAAGAATGCTTGGCGGCCCTAAGGAATTAAACCACACACAAGTCCGCCGTTTGCACGAATTACGTAAGCAAATGGGAATCCCAGGCCGCCACCCTGCAGAATTATGCCTTAACAAAGAAGGGCCAAATTGCCATAATTGTTCTGCCGCGGCAAACTAATTTTGTTGCGGGACAAGCCCTACTTGCTACAAAACAGGAGTAAATATAATGCTTTCAAAAATTTTATTGTTTATCTTATTGCTGCTACTATTCACGGCCTGCGCAAGAAATATTGTGCAACCAGTGTACCTGCCCGTGGAATACGAGACGGAACAAATCCTATATGAACCAGAGACGTGTATTCCGTACGAACCAGAATTGCCGGAATCAGAACAATATATACCATACGAACCGAAACAGGAGCCAGAATCAGAACCGGAACCAGAACTGGAAACCTTCGAAACAATCTTCACAGCAGAACCCCTACCCTATCACATTATCCAGCAAATCACCGGCGTATCATTCCACCAAAACTCGCATTTCGACTATTGCCACCTGGCTTACTTGACCATCACACATGTGGACTTCTACGGCTACAGCCGCCATGGTCACATTATTGTGGCGGCATCAATCGCAGATGAAGTTTTAGATATCTTCCAAGAAATTTATGAATATCGCTTTCCCATTGCCGGTATGCGCCTTATCGACTATTACTATGCCCTAGACTATTATTCCATGGCAGCCAACAACAGTGTGGGCTTCAATTTTAGGTATATCGCTGGCACAAACACACTATCACGCCACGCCTGGGGCATGGCAATTGATATTAACCCGATACAAAACCCGTTTATCCGTGGCGATGTTATTTTGCCCGTCGCAGGCCGCTACTATTTAGACAGGTTGGATATTCGCCCGGGTATGATAATACCTGGGGATGTTGTGTACCGGGCATTCACAAGCCGTGGCTGGATATGGGGCGGGCATTGGCGAGTGCCAATTGACTATCATCATTTTGAAAGGCGATGAAAATTTACAATGCCTAACAATCCACAATTCGAAAATGAAACCGTAGTTGGTGTCCCATCAACAAATGCTAAAGGCAAACAATATGACAAAACTCTTATTGGTTCTTATGTAATAGTTCCCAAATCGCTTGTATCAACGCCTTTTGAATTATCCGAATCGGAATGGCTGGACACAAAAAAGATGATTGACGTCATCAAGCAATATCTTGATGAAAAATATAAGCCAGATGGATACAACATAGGCTGGAATGTTGGAAAAGTGGCAGGGCAGACAGTACAGCATGTCCATTTGCATATTATTCCGCGATTTGCAGACGAACCACTTGCAGGCAAAGGCATACGATACTGGCTAAAAAAAGACGAAAATGCAAGACGTGGGCAGGAACAAATTGGCATCTTATGAGAAACCAACATACGCGCCTATAGAGTATCAGCCGCCACAAATAAATAATTGTGGCGGCATCAATCGAAAATTTTAGCGATTCCAACGTATGTGTATGCAATTTCCATTCTCAAACGTTAAAATAAACGCCCCATCAAATGGAAAGCCATCAGGTATATCATATCTGGCATAATCGGTAAATACATAGGTACTCGCTTCCATTGGTGCAAACATTTCAAGGTGGCCCCATTCCATTTGCTCAACTACGGGCCGCCATATTTCTACGGGCGTATTTTTGTCAACTTCAACCTCATGATACATTCCTGTTCTTTTATGAACAATGCTTTGCCCGTCGGGCTCGTACATACGATACCTAAGATCATCGCCCTCAAACTCGCCAAAGAACGCCGGTACAAGAAAAATCTCAATCCCAGTATACTCATTGTACAAACGGTCATTTGGCATAAAGCCCTCGATGTTAATATCCGTATGAATAAATGTTTTTCCATTTATTTCGATAGTTCCTTCGGTACGTGCGGCTTCAACCTCTTCAGGTGTAAGTGTATTTCTGGCAATGACTCCCCTAAGCAGCACGCTATCACCTTGTTCCTCTACGCTTGTAAGAAGAAAGTTATAGCTTGGATGGTAATTCCACTCAGTTAATCCAGTATAATTTTGTGTGGTTGGCTGCCCTGTTTCTGTACTGCCACAGGCTGCAAGTACTACAACTAGAAATAATACGACTAAAAAAATTAATAATGTTTTTTTCACTTTTGATTCCATTCCTTTCACACTTGTCCCTCTAAATATTCATTCACCGCAACTAAATAGTGCACGGGGAATCCGTTCTTGTTTGGCACTACATATGCCGGGTTAAACTGGCTGTACGGGATAGACTTGCGCCCCCCGGCGGCGGCATTCGCGTGATATTTTGCCAATTCCTCACTTGGCAAAAGAAAAATCTCGCCCAGAGTTGTGAAGTGTATCAACAAAAAGCTTATGCCTTGTTGCTTGCGAAAAGCCTCCATAAATTCTATTTGATGCGCGTGGATGTTTTTTAGCGGGAAATTTTGCTGACGCGTTTCCTTTGCATCGAAACAAATTGGAATGCCCTGGGCAACCCCAATAAAGTCGATGGTACTCTTTTTTTCGAAATATGCAGATGTTATTGTACGGGATTTGTTATCCACGGCCACTGGCGTAATTGGTGTGGGCACTTTTTGTATAACTGCCAGCCCCTTTTGGCCGTAAAGCTGGTTGGTCATATCTATTAACTCTTCAAAAGCACTACCGCGCAGGCCGCGTGTATTCCAGTATGCCATTATTTGTCCAGGGCGTTTAACTTTTCGCCAAGCTCTTTGCGTATTTGTGGCGAAACTTCGCCCATTGCCCATACAAGCGCGCCCAACACCGCCGGAGCATCCAGGATGTTTAGCACAAATGGCTTCCCATAATGTTCTTTTAAATAATCTGAAATTGCAGCAATCAGCACGGAATCCGGGTTTTTCTGGAACAGTGACCCGGTAAGCGCAATTTCCGCCGTCCCGGTAAGCTTGACATTATCCAACGCGCCAACAACGCTTTCGCCATAGGATTTTGCAGATGTTTTCATGATATTTATGGCGGCCGCGTCGCCATCTTTTGCCGCGGCAAACGCAATTTTGCAAATATCCAAAGTAAAGCGCTTGCGATCGCCCACAAAGCAGTTATGATGCACGGCGTTCATAAATTCGTCTTTACATGTTATGCCAAGTCGTGTCATAACAGGCTGCACCATTGCAGAGGCAGGATACCGCTTATACAAATGGCCAAATACATATGCAAGAACCGAGTTCATGGTATACCCGCCGCCGCCAATATCGCCGGTGACATCGCCCATGCCGCCAAGTTGCAGCATTTTATCGTCTTCGCCAACAGCGAAACAGGAAAACCCGCTGCCGCAAACACATGCAACACCATACCCGCGGGATGTCGCGGCCTTTACACCAAGCACGCAGTCATTATCCAACACAAAATTTGTAAAACCAAGATTACACAGCACTTTGTGAATTTCGACAAATTGGATTTTTGAGTCTACGCCAGCCATACCAAACCCCGCGCGGCCAATATCTGCTGTGGTTAGGCCATGCTTGCCTAAAAATTCGTCCAGCATTTTTTGCAAAACGGTAAACAATTCCGCATAGCCGCCAGGCATATGCTCGTAATTGCCGGTGCCGCCAGTATATAAGTCCACCAAGCCCGTTTCGCTGTTATACAGGGCTATGTGGGTTTTTGTGCCGCCTGCATCAAGTCCTAAGTAGTTCATTTATCATTTTCCTTTCTGTTTATATGGGGCACTGCCCCAATCCCCGCCACTACGGCAGGAGTGAATCCCGCCTCCGTTTCATCCGCTTCGCTACGGGGAGCGCGACGACGCGCGCTTTTTCAAAACCAACAGGCTTTTTATATTCCAAGTTCGCCTAAACTATGTTATCATAAAATACACACGCATGAAAGGGGCAATAACATGGACATTATTGCAAAATTGACACAGGAATTCTCGCTGGCCCGCTGGCAGGTAGAGAACACGGTAACTTTAATTGACGAGGACAATACCATCCCGTTCATAGCCCGCTACCGCAAAGAGCAAACTGGCAGCATGGATGACCAGCAACTGCGCGAACTTAGCGAACGGCTAATTTACTTGCGCAATTTAGAAGAACGTAAGGCTCAGGTAATAGCAACTTTAACCGAACAAGGCAACCTAACGGACGAGCTTGCCGCAAGCATAACCGCCGCCACAACACTGCAAACTGTGGAAGATATCTACCGTCCGTTTAAGCCAAAACGCCGTACACGCGCCACAATCGCAATAGAAAAAGGCCTGCAGCCCCTTGCGGATATTATTTGGGAACAAGATTTAACAGAAGCTTTAGAAACAGTTGCAGAGCCGTTTTTAGATGACGAAAAAGGCGTGGAAACAGTAGCCGACGCTATCGCGGGAGCCATGGATATTATTGCGGAAAAAATATCCGACGACCCGGTATGTCGCACATTGGCGCGTAACTTAACCCATGAAGCGGGCATAATCGTCTCCGAAATTTCTAAAAAAGCAAAAGAAACCCCGGACGACCCAAAAGGTCTTGTATACGAAATGTATTTTGACTTTAACGAGCCAATTAATAAAGTAGCCGGCCACCGTACATTGGCCATCAACCGTGGCGAAAACGAGGGTTTCTTAAAGGTAGATATCGCCGCACCGGGCGACAGAATCCTTAGCGAACTTGAAAAACTATATGTAAAACGCAACCAATTTACCCTGGATAAAATGGTAGAAACCGTTGCCGACAGCTACAAACGCCTTACCGCGCCAGCAGTAGAGCGCGAAATGCGCAACATGCTGACCGAGCAAGCCGAAGAAGGCGCGATAAAGGTCTTTGGCGAAAACTTACGCCAGCTAATTATGCAGCCGCCAGTAAAAGACAATGTAGTGCTTGCAATTGACCCGGGCTTTCGCACGGGCTGTAAGCTTGCTGTCGTGGACGAAACGGGCAAAGTGTTGGAAACAGGCGTTGTTTTCTGCACGACCACCAAGGACACAAGCCCTTCCAAAAAGATTTTGGCGGGTATGATAAACAAGCACAAAGTTACAATTATTGCTATCGGCAACGGTACCGCATCCCGTGAAACGGAAGTTGTAGTGGCAGAACTTTTAAAAGAAACAGGCAGCCATGCCCAGTACATTATTGTTAACGAAGCCGGGGCGTCCGTATATTCTGCATCAAAACTTGGCGCGGAAGAATTCCCTGACTTTGACGTTGCACTGCGTTCTGCTGTTTCCATAGGCCGCAGGCTACAAGACCCGCTGGCAGAGCTTGTAAAAATAGACCCAAAAAACATTGGTGTAGGCCAATACCAGCACGACATGAACCAGAAACATCTGGGCGAAACCCTGTCTGGCGTAGTAGAATCCTGCGTAAATGCGGTAGGTGTTGACCTAAATACCGCCTCCCCTAGCCTACTTTCCTATGTAGCTGGCATAAGCCCCGTTGTCGCAAAAAATATTCTAACGTATCGCGAAGAAAACGGTAAATTTACAAGCCGCCAACAACTTCTTAAAGTTACGAAGCTTGGCCCAAAAGCATTTGAGCAATGTGCGGGCTTTATGCGCGTACCTGGCGGCAAAAACCCGCTGGACAACACGGGCGTCCACCCAGAATCATACGCTATTGCCGATGCATATTTAAAATACACCCCACCCGTACCCAAAACTCAAACAAAATCTTTAAAAGACCTGTCTCTAACTCCAAAGGTGGACTTTGGTGAGATGGCAAAAGCCCTGCAAGTTGGCGTTCCCACATTAAAAGACATCATCAAAGAGTTGGAAAAACCCGGCCGCGACCCGCGTGACGAGCTTCCACAAGTTCTGCTGCGCAGCGACGTTCTCGATATCGAGGATTTATCCGAAGGCATGATTCTAACCGGCACCGTCCGCAATGTAATTGACTTTGGCGCGTTTGTAGACATCGGCGTCCATCAAGACGGTCTTGTTCATATTTCGCAAATTGCAAAACGGCGTATTAACCATCCACTGGATGCTGTACAGCTTGGCGATGTTGTACAAGTAAAAGTGCTTAGTGTCGACGTGAAAAAGAAACGGATTGCGCTTTCTATGAAGGACGTGAAGTAAGTCAGGCATAAATTTCCTTATACGACGTATGATTTACAAAGGACGTGATATAATTTGCAGTATATATTTTTGGCCATAAAAGGCTTGGCAATAGGCGTTGCAAACATAGTGCCAGGTGTAAGCGGCGCGACATTGGCCGTTATTTTCCGCGTATACGACAGGCTGATAGAGGCAATTAACCAACTTTTTACTCAACCAAAAAAATCATTAAAATTTTTAATACCGCTGGGGTTGGGTATGGTTGTTGGAATTCTTGCGCTTGGGTCAATACTGGACTATTTTATTTTGCGGTTTTCGCTGCAGGCAAGCGCGCTTATCGCGGGGCTAATGGCGGGCAGTATTCCGTTTATCCATAACATGGCAGCCTCACAGGATGGTAAAAAGCCGCATTTCTATGTAATCGCCGTAATTGCCGCAATAATCATTATTGTGCTGTCATTGTTTGTGCCAACGCCAGAACTTTATGTAGCTGAAGAAATAAATTTTGGACTAATTGCAATCTTGTTTATTGCTGGTATATTGGGTGCCGCCGCAATGATTATCCCAGGCGTTAGCGGTGCAATGGTATTTATTCTTTTAGGCGTTTTTCCGCTGGTAATGCACACCATTAGCTTGATACGTGAATATCTGATGACTCCGTTCGATTTTGGGCTGCTATCGCCAATTTTAGCGGTTGTTGTCCCTATAGGGCTTGGAGTGGTTATTGGTATATTATTAATGTCGCGGCTAATTGCCATTTTGCTAAAAAAACATCATAGTATTACGTATTTTGCGATTTTGGGCATGATATTTGGTACGATTTTCGCCATTTTTGGCGACGACGCAGCATATCGCAGCCATGACGCGATTACGCCGGGCTTGATTATAGCAGCGGTATTGGTATTTGCAGTTGGCATGATTGTGTCATTAAAACTTGGTAAAAAGCAGTAAGAATAATAATTTCGGATACACACAAAATAAGAGGGAATTATGCACCTCTTATTTTTTTGTAAAGGATGACCAAATATGTCAATTCGCAAATTATTATTTTTGTTTGCGCCGTTTGCCATTGCTATTTCCTTAGCTGGCTGCAGCGGCAGAATTTTTGAAGAACCGGCGCGGCCCGTTCGCAGTACAATTCGCACACCCAAGCCAGCACCACCCATACAGCGGGAAGCTTTGCCGCCCCCACAGCCGCCGCCTATTCAATCAGCACCAGCACCGACGCCAAAACCACAAATCACCAGACGTACTGAACGCAGGCAAACACAAATCGCAAACGAACTAGCTTGGCACGAAACAAGTTTTGACACAAAAGAAAAAAACCGCAACATAAACATCGCTAAGGCTGCGGAAAGTATCAACAATAAAATTATAAAACCGGGCGAAGAGTTCTCGTTCAACGATACTGTTGGCCCAACAATAAAAAGCCGCGGCTACGAAAAAGCCATGGTTTATAAAAATGGTGAAAAATCTGAAGGCGAAGGCGGCGGCGTATGCCAAGTATCTTCCACTTTGCACATGGCGGCCAAAAATGCCGGTATGACCATTTTAGAACGGCACGACCACTCGCTACCTGTGACTTACGCAAAATCCGGTGAAGAAGCCGCAACAAGCTATGGTGTGCAAGATTTCAAATTTAAAAATGAAAAAAATCATGCAGTACAAATCAAAACCTCTGTTAAAGACGATAAAATAAAAGTCGCAATTTACAACGCACAATAATTAAAACTCATACGCGCCTATGTCTATCGCCCCGCCCGCTTTGGCCCTTGGCTTTATTACGCCGGGGCCGGCGTACATATATTGTGGCGTAAGGTCAATCGTAGGCGCAAAGCCGCGTTTTAAAGCCAGCTCATTTGCATCAACGCCCCAGTTAATGATAAACTCCCGCGCCGCCGCCGTGTTTGCGATATTTGCATCCCCTCGTGTGCGGTCAATAAAAATATCCGGGGTTTCATCCGGGGCACCAGTGAAAAAATTATTTTCTATAACCACCTTAGAAATGCGGCCTTCTGGGAAGCGAATATCGATATCTTCCAGTGTCCCGGGGAAAATATTATTTACAATAAACAATTGCAGGTCTTCGGAGTGATTTGTGTCTGCGGGGGCGGGGCCAAATATTCTAATAGATGTACTATCTGGATTATCTGAGATAAACGTGTTGTTAACAATATATATCTTGCGTCCACGATTGCGGGCACCATTAAATGCACTAACATTTTCGGCTCCGATATCGATGGCATTGGCTCCGCTGCCTGACTTGGAGTAAAATACGTTGCCAATTATATATGAGTTTCCACTTTCAGCAAATTCCAGCAGACGGGACGACCCATGTGTAGCTTCCGGGGTGTCGTCGGCGAAACGGTTGTACTTAATTATAGCGTTTTCTGTACGGGTTTTTAACAAATGTCCACATATACCTTGGTCAGTAGCCTTTTTTGAATGAGTATACGAATGTTTAAATTCAAGCGACCGGGCTTCGATATATATGTTGTGGCCGTGGAATGACCCACGGACATCACCCCTCATGCCGCCGTTATGAACTTCCACATGTTCCATTACCACGTCTATTGCCCAATGACGGAAAACCTGTAAGGGTATTTCTGCATGGTGGATATAGAGGTTCCTATAGGTTACCGTCCCAATAAAGTCAACAGCCGCAATTGCCGCACCATTGCCAGTGTTGTTTACAGCACCTGCAATTTCAAAGTTATCGACTACAATGCCCGGGGCCTGGATACGCCAAATTGCGCCTCCGTTTGTCTCTAACATAGCCCTGGTCTGCGAATGGACACTGTCCGGGGCATTCCAAACTTCTCCAGTGGCTTCATAGGGTAATTCCATTTTGGGGCGCCCGTTGAAACCTTTGATAGTTAGGCCAGCCTTTTTAAAAGACATAACTGCGTCAAGGCCAAGGTATACACCATCAGCATCTATCATTATGGTGTCGCCGGGAATGGCTGCTTCATGGGCGGCCTGAATTGACCGATATTGCTGGCGAGGGCCTACAAAGAGTATCCCGTTTTCGGGCCTGGTTTGATCGGGTATCTGGCTCACTTTAAAACTGCCCATAAAGCTTTAACTTACGCACAGCATCTTCAGCAATTATAACTTCGCCGTGCTCCAGCATTTTATTGTGCGAAATTGGGCCGGACAATTCCCTTTTCCCAAATTCACATAGTAACCCTTCAAGTTTTTTTACCATTATGTCACCCATGCCGGTGATTTGCAGAAGCAAGTGGTATTTGCCTTCCATTTTGTAAACATGGCTGCCACCTAAAAAATTACTGCCAATACGTGACGCCACCATAGCCAAAATATCTAAATTATCAAACGAGTACAGAGTATAGTCCCTTGGGGGCAGGCTTTTTTGGCTTGTAGTTTTATTTTTAGGATTAGCTTGGGGCTGCTGTGCATTGGGTATATGCGTCTGCACAAAACCATTATGCCCGGCAAGCATTTGTGGGTTAATCTGCGACATCATGCCGCCAAGCATATTTTGGAAACCGCCCATGGCATCCGGGTTCATTTTTGTCACCGTAACGCAAAGCGAGTCATTGGACATAGTCGCCTCAAACATAAGCGGTGTACCAATAGGCGCAAAACCGTAGTCGCTTTGCAAAATACCTGTAATCTCTTGGAATAACCCATGAGAACCATTGGGCGGATGAGCCACAAAATCGTTAATATTTATATTGCGGTCCGCCAAATCTTGTGGCATAAAAATGAACCTGATCTGATTATCGTTTATTTTTTCAATTTTCATACTTAATTCATGCCTCCTTCGTCGGCGAAACAAGTCGGTTGGTGTGAAAATCTGCTTCGCGAATTTTACACACTTATCCCCTGCCTTATCCCTATGACAAGCCAAACATTTTTTCTTTCAGGTCTAAATAGTACAAATAATTTGCAGGCGTTACATCCGGCGGGCAGCGGTGATCGCAGAACGGGATAAAACCGCCGCGCTCTACATATGGCACAAGGCTTTCCATATAGGCTTTTGTAGCCGCAGGCCCTTCGATAAGCTTCATTTTATCAAAACCGCCCATGATGCGAAGATTTGGGTATTTATCCATTAGCTCGCCCGGGTGTACGCAGGAATTAACTTCGTACGGAAACATGCAATTTATGCCGGACTCAAGGAACATATCCATAAGCGGGCGGACATCGCCGTCGCAGTCGGTATACCACAAATTTATGCCATTGGCATGAAGTTTTTTACTTATACGCTTATAGCGCGGCATTACAATTTCGTCAAAAAATGACGGGGGTAAAATTGGCCCGTAGTTGAAACAAATATCTTCCCAGCCGCTGGCAAAATCGAAATCCACCTTGCCAAGTAACTGATCAAGAGAATGTTCTACCATTACACAGCATGTTTCCACCATGTCTTCCAGCATGTCGGGGTAGTCGGCATAAGCATAGCAAATCCCCTCAAATGTAAGCATATCGCGAATTTTACCTATCATAGAGCCGCAATTAACACCCAGCGGATAGTCGCGGTCATTGGGGTGGTGCTGCAGAATTTGCGCAACGTCAATAATACGTTGCGGGCTGTCTTTACGGAAACGCTCTTCTTTGACCCTTTTCCAATCATCTGGTGTTTCAATAGATGACTTTGTATAATGCGGGATTGTGGACGTACCAGATTCCAAAACTTCTGCAGTTAGCCCGTCAGAATTTTGGATGATGATTTTATTACCGTCACGGCCAATTTCTTTCTGCTCAAAATGCGGTTGAAGCCAGTGATTGCCACCAACACTATGAATAGGGTCAAATGCAAAAAATATATTTGCTTCCCCCTCTGTACGGATGTCGTTTTCAAGAAACAAATCCCATTCATCATAATTTTCCTGCCAGTAGCCAAATTCCATGTTAAAACTGCGGTCTACAGACTTAAAATTCATTTGACGATTAAACCTTTCGCGTGCAGTCATTGTCCCCTTCCATGGGGATCTAATTGGAGTAATTACTTTACTCATGCTGCGCCTCCTTTTTTGCCTTTCATCATCATATACCAAGCCGAACCTGACAAACATACAGACGAATACGCACCAAACAACAAGCCAACCATAATTGGCAATGTGAAGGCTTGAATTGACGCAACGCCAATTACAAACAGCATAAACACCGCTATAAACGAAGAAAGTGTAGAGAATAATGTACGGCGCAGGGTTTGGGTAACACTGATATTTATAAGTGACTCGTTGCTGATACGCGGCATACGGCCACGGTTTTCGCGAATACGGTCAAAAATAATAATTGTAGCGTTTATCGAGTAACCAAGCGTAGTTAACATAACCGCAATAAATGCGTGGTTTAGCGGTATACGCAGGATTACATATATGCCAAGTACAACCAATGCGTCGTGCAGCTGTGCCATAACCGCGCTTGCACCTTTGCGAACATCACGGAAACGGATAGAAATATACACAAGCATAGCAAGACTGGCCACAACAACGGCTAAAATTGCAGAACGCCGCATTGCTTCGCTAACTGCAGCACTAACACTGGAATAAGAAAAAGCCTCTTCGGTCAGGTTATAACGTTCAGTAAATGCGTCTATAAGCGCGAGTCTGTATTCATCCTCTATGCGAGTAGTAAGAAAACGTACTTCGTTAGTACCTACAATGCGCTGTACTTGCGGGGCAGATTCCCCTGTGATACCGCGCACAATATCTTCTATATCGCTATTAGCAAAATCTTGTCCAATATCTATTTGGAAAGAAGTGCCGCCTGCAAATTCTACGTCTAGGTCAAAGAAGCCGTTGCCAACCGCAGTTTGGATTATACCAACCACAACTGCGATTGCAATTATCGCCGCAGAAATCCCAAAATATATTTTACGTTTTTGCACAATTGGCTTTTCCACAATTTCTACAACAGGAGCCATGCCGGGCTGTGCTTCCGCAATAGCAGCTTTTTGGGCTTTATCCAACATGTGCGACGCCTTGATAACGCCTAAATCCATTAAACAAATTGTGACAATGCGCGTTACAAACAAGCATGTGAACATAGATAGCAAAATACCGATAACCAGCATTTGCGCAAAGCCCATGATAGGGCCGGTTCCCATCCAGAAAAGTACAATACCTGCAATAAGTGTAGTAACATTACTGTCTACGATTGCAGGCAACGCACGCTTGTAACCAGTACGCATTGCAGCGCGCAGGGTTTTGCCATTTGCCACCTCTTCGCGAATACGCTCGAATATAACAATATTGGCGTCGGTGGCCATACCAATGGACAATATTAAACCTGCTATACCAGGCAAACTTAGGGTAATGCCCAGCCCGCTTATAATCAGCAGGAACAAGATTACGTATATTGCAAGCGCAATATCTGCTGCAAGGCCCATTGTTTTATAAAATATCGCCATAAATGCAAGTACCAACGCAAGACCAATAATACCCGCGATAATACTTGTGCGCAGTGCGTCTGCACCAAGTCTTGCGCCTACGTTATTGAAGCTTATAACATTTAACCCAAACGGTAAAGAACCCTGACGAATTTGCGTAGCCAGCAAGTTTGCCCGTTCGGTGGTAAAACCGCCGCTAATTTCGCTTGCACCGCCAGTAATTGCTTCACGCACAGTAGCACTGCTTATTACTTCGCCGTCCATAAGAATCAATAACTGTTGGCCAATATTTGCGCGGGTTGCTTCGGCAAATAATTGCGAACCTTCGTTGGTAAATTGAAGATTTACAACAGGCTCATTAGTCATTTGGTGTATGCCCATTCTTGCATCGGCAACATGTTCACCAGTTAACAATACACGCCCTTGCGAGTCCATGAAAAGAAGCTGTGCCGTCGCGCCAATTTCCGCTACAACGGCCTCGGCATTTTCCACACCGGGGATATCTACACGAATTTGCCCCGTGCCTTCTACAGCTGTGGTAGCCTCTGTATACCCGCGGTTGTCAAGCCTTGTGCGCAACAAATTATTTGCGGCGGCCATGCCTTCGGATGAGGGGTTGTCTATATCTGCTTCGTACAGGATGCTTACCCCGCCTTGCAAATCCAGACCTTGGCGTATATTTCTAATACCAAAATGCCCTTGGGAACCAATTCCCATTACAATGACGACTATCATACCTGCCATTGCTAAAAAAATACCTGCTAATGTTAATGCTCTTTTGCCTTTCATCTAAAACGCGCCTCCTATTATAATGGGGCTCTGCCCCAACCCCTCCGCTACAGCAGGAATGAATCCAGCTTCCGCTTCCTTCGGGGAGCGACACTGTCGCTCTTTTTAGACATACCAGCCGATTATATCATATTTTTTGTATTTTATACACATCAAACGCATTATTATAAAAAACATCTTCGTATGTGTGCGGCGGTACAATTTTTTTGCAAAATTCTACGTACGCTTTCATGGGGACAATAGGCCAATCTGTCCCAAACAAAGCACGCTTAAAATTGTTTAAATACTGGAGCCCAAGCGTATAGTGAGCCATTACAAGTTCACGTTTTTCCGTTGCAGATATGAGTGCATCGTCACCCGCAAGCAAGCCAGAAATATCAAGATATACATTACGGTTTTTGTATGCGACTTCGCAGGCGTCCATAATCCATGGGTCTCCCATATGGCATAGCAGAAATTTTGTATCGCGAAACGCAGTGGCAATCTTATCTGCTGCAAGCGGATGCGAATATTCCAGCAAGCCCTGCTCGCTATACGTATCGCCAGTATGAATTGCCACGGTTAGCCCATATTCGGCAGCAATTTCGTATACTGGCGCGTAGATGGGGTCATGTACATAATAGTGATAATACCCGGCAAATATTTTGAAGCCCACGATGCGATTATCCGCCTTTATTGCACTGCGAATGCGCTGCAATGCGTCGTCATCCAATGTATGCGGGTTTATACCCAAACAAGTATAAAAATTTGGCGGAATATCTGCCAAATCGGCAAACATTGGAGTCTGCGCCTTATTGTCTGGGAATGCAAACCGCGATGTTTCCACAAGCCCCATACAGATGCTGCCCACAATTCCAGCTTGTTCTCTTTCTTTCATATAGCCCTCGTAGGAATAATCCACACCAGACTCGTCCGCGGCTCCATAAAAGGCTTGTACATTTGAAAAATGCATATGTGCGTCAAAAATTTTCATGCTTTACTTTATCCTTTCCTATAAGTCATATTGGAATGATTTTGTCTGCTTGATAAACCGGGCGGTCGCTATAACTTTTTATACATTGTTGATTTTCCTATGCCGCTCGCACCACAAATAAATATTAGCTTTTTCATATTTAAAATACACCCATCTATCACACATGAACGCGAAACCCAAATCTTTATTAAAATTACAACCTTACAGGGAAATAATATTCCTCAAACCCTTTTTCATAAAAATGAGGGTTATGACTCCACACTTTTTTTCTGGCATCATCAATATCAATGCCCACTAAAATTTGTTCAAGGATAAGAACATCGGCTTTGTCTTTTTTGCGCATTTCCAATTTTGCCCATTCTGCATAATAGCCCAGGTCAATTTCATAACCCAAAGATATATATTTATCTTTTAATGAACTTAAATTTTCTACAAGGTTTTCTGTAAAACAGTCCAAATCGCTATGTTCACGAGTAAGTTTGCCATGCAGGATGTCTACAGCATAGCCACCTCATACGAATGTCTTAATTCCAAGCTCGGCAGAGACATTATATATATCCGTCATCATCTCTAATTGGCGTTTTGTTTTGTCTGTCATGAGAGAATTCATTCCGCTACCATTAAGAATTTTTTATGCATTTAACACAGATGTACATGCTGGGCAACGGGTTGCGTCTGCGTGGTGCTCTGTCCTACAAAACGGACACAGGTGCTTTGGTGGATCTGCCTCTTGCTGTTTGCGCGCCGTTGCGGCAAGCAACTTATTCATAGCCCTAACGATTATAAATACTACAAGCGCAAGAATAACAAAATTAATTACTGATGTAAGAAATGCGCCATAATACAAAGTGACGCCAATTACATTCCATTCTAAATAGCATAGATTTTGCCCAATAAAAAGGCCGATAATTGGTGACAAAATATTTTCTGTCAAAGAACTGATAACTTCTCCAAAAGCGACACCAATAATCATACCTACTGCTAGGCTCATTACGTTACCACGAAGTGCAAACTCTTTAAACTCTTTAAAAAACTTCTTCATTTTGACGCCTCCATTCTGTAAATAAATTAGCATGAAATGTTAAAAAATGCAAACTAAAATCCACAACTAAAAACATAACTAAAATCCATTTACAAAAACAATTGACATAATCGCAGATTTATGTTTTCATACACTTTGGATTTAGCACTTACTAAAACCCGAGGGGCGATATTTAGAGCCAACAAAAAACCAAATACGATGTGAAGGGGGTAGTTACAATGCCTCGTCTTATTGAACTTAAAGACATTGTAAAAACCTTTGGAAATCAAACAGTATTAAATCATGTTGATTTATACATAAGGCAGAACGAATTTGTCACACTGCTTGGGCCAAGCGGTTGCGGCAAAACCACTACGTTGCGTATTATCGGTGGTTTTGAGCAGCCAACAAGCGGTGCTTTGCATTTTAACGGGGAATGTATTTTAAAAACCCCGCCGCATAAGCGGCAGCTTAACACGGTGTTTCAAAAATACGCCCTTTTTCCTAATATGAACGTGGCGGAAAATATTGCGTTTGGGCTAAAAATAAAAAAAGTAGATAAGCAAACCATTACAGAAGAGACTAGAACCATGCTAAAACTGGTTAATCTCGAAGGTTTTGAGAAGCGCGATGTCTCGTCCTTATCTGGCGGGCAGCAGCAGCGCGTTGCCATTGCACGTGCACTGGTAAATAAACCGCAGGTTTTGCTTCTTGACGAGCCGCTTGGCGCACTTGACCTTAAACTTCGCAAAGAGATGCAGATAGAGCTAAAAAATATGCAGCAGGCTCTTGGCATTACTTTTGTATACGTAACTCATGACCAGGAAGAAGCCCTTACAATGTCGGATACAATAGCCGTCATGAACGATGGCAAAATCTTGCAAATAGGCTCGCCAGAAGAAATTTATAACGAACCTAAAAACGCATTTGTAGCAAATTTTATTGGCGAAAGCAATATTATAGGCGGTACAATGCGTGACGACTATAAAGTAAGTTTTGCAGACAGCGACTTTGAATGTATAGATAAAGGTTTTACACAAAACGAAGCAGTAGACGTTGTAATCCGTCCAGAAGATATCCGCATTACAACGCCGGAAAAAGGCGCGCTAACAGGCTTGGTTACGCGTACTACTTTCAAGGGTGTGCATTACGAAATGCATGTGGATACCGGGTGCTTTACCTGGAAAGTCCATAGCACAGTACAATCGCCGGTTTCTACTCAAGTTGGTATCACAATTAAGCCGGAACTGATACATGTCATGACACAGACTCCATATAAAACCCTTAAGGCACAAAGCTGATGAAGAAGATATTTGTATACCCCTATGTTGTGTGGATGGCTCTGTTTATCATTGCCCCGCTTGTACTCATATTGTACAATGCTCTTACCACAACACAGGATGGACAACTTGTATTTACCCTTGACTATTTTCGTTACTTTTTTTCGGAAGTAGTGCCGGGTAACCGTATGTATGTGCGTGTTGCCACCCATTCTGTGAGGATGGCACTCTACACCACACTCATATGTTTTTTGATTGGATATCCACTGGCATATATTTTGGCAAGCAAAGGGTTTTCGCAAAAATCCTTTCTCATCTTCATGTTTATTGCCCCTATGTGGATGAATTTTTTGGTGCGCACCTATGCATGGTTGACCATATTGGAACGAAACGGCCTTATCAACACGATACTACAACGACTTGGGCTTCCAATCATCGACATCTTGTTTACCGACGCGTCGGTTTTATTGGGTATGGTGTATAATTTTTTGCCATTTATGGTGCTTCCCATCTATACTTCCCTCACCCGCATGGATACTCGTGTTATTGAAGCGGCACAGGATTTGGGCGCGAACCCGCGCAACGTCTTTTTACGGATAGTGTTCCCGCTAAGTCTGCCCGGAGTGGTAAGTGGCATTACCATGGTGTTTATGCCTGCGGTTGCCACGTTTATTATACCCAACTTGCTTGGCGGCGGGCGTTATTTCATGCTTGGCAACCTCATAGAGCAGCAATTTTTGACGGTGAACAACCCGCACTTTGGCTCGGCGGTAGCAGTTATATTGGTTATCATGATGTTTATTTCCATGGCAGTGCTTTCCTTGGCCGATAAGCGTTCGGAAGAAGGGGGAACCGTGTAGTGGCGACATTAAAAAAATTGTATCTTGGGTTGGTTCTATTCTTCATGTACGCACCCATCTTGATTTTAATGGTCTTTTCTTTCAACGCTTCGCGTTCCAGAAACACTTGGGGCGGTTTTACATTTGATTGGTATATTCAACTGTTCCAAGACCGCGATATTATGCGAGCATTACGCAATACCCTGCTGGTTGGTGTGCTTTCTACTATTTTGGCAGTCATTATCGGCACATTGGCCGCCATAAGTGTAGATAAGCTCGGCAAACGTAAAAGACGCGCCATTATGGCTGTGTCAAAATTGCCGGTGATGATGCCGGATATTGTAACAGGGCTTACGTTGATGGCATTATTCCTGTTTGCGTTCCGTATGTTTGGGCGGGGCGGCCTTGGTATTAATACACTACTACTGGCGCATGTAATTTTTAATGTGCCATATGTCATGCTATCTGTACTGCCTAAATTAAGACAATTAGACGCCAATTTATATGAAGCTGCACTGGACTTGGGCTCCGGACCTATGCGTGCATTTTTGAAGGTTATTTTGCCGGAAATTTGGCCAGGGATTGTGACAGGAGCCATGTTAGCGTTTACGCTTAGTATTGACGATTTTATGGTGAGTTTCTTTACAACAAGCCCGGCAACACAAAACCTGTCAATACTCATCTTCTCTATGACAAGACGCGGTGTAGACCCGCGGATTAATGCATTGTCTACCCTCATCTTTATTGTAATCATGCTGATGTTGTTCCTTATAAACAGGCGAGACCAGCGATTGATTAGAAAGCAGCAAGCACAACAGTAAGCAACAAGGGGCATGACCCCATAATGCTGCTTAAAGCAGCAAATAATAGGAGGAATGATAAGTGAAAAAAGTAATGCTAACACTACTGGCAGTAGTAGTACTCGGACTGGCAGCATGTGCCAACGTGGAACCGGCAACAGGTACCGGCGATGTAACGGCACAAAACAGTCAAAATGACAGCTCGGCAACGGCAGGCACTACGGCGGGCGACCGCATTTACGTATTTAACTGGGGACATTTTATTTACCAACCAGTGTTGCGCATGTTTGAAGAGGAATATGGCATTCGTGTCATATATTCCACTTATGCAACCAACGAAGAAATGTATGCGCGTGTAGTTGGTGGCGGTGCGCAATTTGACGTTTTGTTCCCGTCAGACTATATGATAGAGCGCATGACTAATGAGGGCTTACTCGCTCGCCCCAATTTTGACAACATCCCTAACCTTAGATATATTGACAATAGATTTAAGGGCTGGCAGCATGACCCACAAGACCTGTATTCTGTACCATACATGTGGGGAACTTTTGGGCTGTTATACAACACGACCATGGTTGACCAACCGGTGGATTCTTGGGCTATTTTATGGGACGAGCAATTTGCTAATAACATTTTTATGTATGACAGCTCGCGTTGTTCCATTGGGGTTGCACAACATTTACTAGGCTTTTCAATAAATAGCACAGACCCAGACGAACTTGAACAGGCACGCAATAAAATGATGCAGCAAGCTCCACTTGTGCGTGCATTTTTAGGCGACCAAGTCATCGACAGCATGATTAACCGTGAAGCAGCACTTGCAACTGTGTTTTCTGGCGATGCCCGTTGGATTATTTACTACAACGACGAGCATAACTTTATAAACCCGCAGGAAGGTGTACAGTTATTTATCGACTCTATGGTCATACCCGCAAACGCCCGCAACCAAGCAGGCGCAGAAAAGTTCATCAACTTTATGACCCGTCCAGATATTGCGTATTTGAACACACGCTATATCCGCTACTCCACTACCAATTCGGCCACTTTTGCAATGCTACCAGAATACTGGCAAAACTGCCCTATCTACTGGCCGGATGACGAAACGTTGGCTCGCGGCGAAGTTTTCATAGACCTTGGCGATTTTAGAGCAGATGTTGAACGCGCATGGACACAAATTATGGTTGCTGGAAACTAAAGGAGGGTTTAAAATGTTTTGTGAAAAATGTGGAAACAAAATGGAAACAGATTCGAGAGCTTGCAATACCTGTGGCGTAGCAGTTGCGCCAGTTGCCCCTACAAAACATAATCTGCCTGCTTCGTGGATGATACTGCTGGCCGGTATTGGTGATATCATTGTAGCCGCTGTGTTTATAATTATTGGGCTAATTGAAATAAGCGCGTATGGCATGGAATTTTCGAGTTTGATTTGGGTTATATTTGGCGGTGTTATTGCAGGCAATGGCGTCCAAAATATAATAAGAAGAAACAATTTCGAAAAAATTTCTGAAACGCGAACTAGCATGATTACAGGCGTCGTTATTCTTGGTATCGCTATGATTTACTTTGTAGTAACCGGGTCGCTTTCAATTTTCTTTATAGCTATTATCATACCGGATATTATAGGAATGGTTGGTGCGCAAATAAATCACAACTACGCAAAAAACTTCAAACGCCAATAAATAATTTTTACTTCCCAAAAGGTGTAATGTTCCCGCCGTTTGGGAAGTTTTATTTACATATGGTCGTTCAGACTGAACGACTACACAATACGAAAGGTTGTGCATTTATGAAAAAAGTTATTGCACTAATTTTAGTTGCGGCACTCTTATTTCCAATTTTATCAGCCTGTGGGCGTGGCAGTGCAGTCAGTATTGCCGCACCAATACTGGATATTGGTGAAGCCACAACTGCCAGCCGCAATTTCCTACCGCTAAGCCTTGCAGCCGCGGGTGTATCAGACATAAATATGCCCCGCTTCGCAGACCAAAATTTCCCCAACGAAGTTTTGGTTCCACGCGACGGATATATTCTTGCGCCAACAATATTTGGGCTAACAGGCATAGACCCGTTATCGTCGTTTTTTTTACGTACGCCGGCAGATTATGCAAGCGTCCCCCACATTTCTATTGATGGGCAGCCACCGCTGGCCTTAAGCCGCGAAGATGCGCGTACATTTCTTATTACGCCTACGGTCGTGCTATTGCCCAACTCCGTGTATATCTTCAGGCTTTCCCGTGACGGCAGCCCAGATATCACATGGGCATTTCAAACAACCCTGCGTTTCGAGCTTTTAACCTCTCTCCCGCGTCACCAGGCTACAAATGTGCCGGTAGGTACGGGTATTGAATTTAATTTTTCCGTAGAGGGTGCAACAAATATAGAAGACCACTTTAGCATTTACCCGCATGTGGAGGGTCGGTTTATCCACCGCAATAGCACTGCCATTTTCATGCCAACAAACCCGCTAAACTACGGGCAAATTTACACTGTCACACTCAATGAAGGCATCGCATTAAATAGTGGAGGTAATGTCATTAATGGCCAGCGAATGTTCTCTTTTGAAACCGAGCCAGGGCAAAGGCTAGAGCAATATCAAAACCAAACGCAGATACATTTCCTGCACAGGCATGTGGAGTTCCCAACCTTTGCAGAGCCTAATATAAATGTTTGGGTAAACTACAACCGCGAGATTAATAATGTGCGTCCAACAATGGATATTACCGTACACCGCATAGATGACCGTGAATATGCCATTTCTGCAATTAACCGCATGGCAGACATACCCCATTGGTCAATGTGGGCGCATGGGCAAAATGGCGAACGCTTGATTAACACTTCCCGTTTAACAAGAGTGCATTCTACATCTGTACGTGCAAGCGAGGCGTTGCGCCACCGCTGGCACTGGCAGGAAAGCATAACTATCCCCCGCAACCTTGACCCTGGGTTTTACGTACTAACCGCCACTACCGATGGTGCAAGCAATCAAATTATTATTCAAATTACGGATATCGCAACACAAGTTATAGCTGACGAAAACATGACCATTGTTTGGGTCAACGATATGACCACCGGCCAGCCGATTGCAGGCGCAGAAGTTAGCGACCCGCGCAATGGCGGCACATTTACCGCCAGCGAATACGGTATTGCAATTATGGACCGCGGTATGTCAAGCGGCGTTGGCGATTATATTATCATTACCGCGCCGGGTGGCATGGAAAGCGTAGTTTTTGCCCACGCCATGGCGTTCCAGCCATTTGCACGAGGCCGTATGGTCGGCGGCTGGGGCGACCCGTGGTTTGGCGGCAACAACGCAAGTGATTTGTACTGGAGCGTTTTGCAGCTTGACCGCACTCTTTTCCAACGCAGTGACACAGTTAACCTTTGGGGCTTTGTGCAAAACCGCGCCCAAACCGAAAATATCGTGCATGTAACCGCTGTTTTAACCGAACATTCATGGTGGCGAATGGGCGAGCCGGACACACTGCACCGTCAAGTGATTCCTGTTGTAAACGGTTCTTATTCCGGCGAAATTAGCCTGCCACATCTTGACCCAGGCTCGTACAAGATTGCAATTTTCCACGGCAATATTGCTATAAGCTCCATGTTCTTTAGTGTGCAGGACTATGCAAAGCCGCCATATCAACTGCTGGCCTCCGCAAGCCATGCCGCTATTTTCGCCGGCGAAGAGGTAAGCTTTACCGCCAGAACCGAATTTTTTGAAGGCACCCCCGTTGCGGATTTGCAGGTTTCCTACAATTTTTGGGGCTGGGAACTTACCACACCAAACCTTGGCAGACATGGCCGAAGGAATACAAATATCAATGGCGAGCTTGAATTCTCTACAAGGCCAACAGCCGAAAACGCAAATGTACAGGGCGAAAGGCATTTAAGCTTTTCTGCCGAAGCAACATTGCCTGAAATTGGCTGGGTTCACACTCATACAGACGTGCGTGTTTTTGTAAACGATATAGACGTTAACGCGCGTGCAACACGTGATGGCAGTAACGCAACCCTTACCGTAAATGTGCATGATATTATACTAGACCGCCTTAATAACGGCACAGCCAGCCATTGGGGAGACTTCCTTTGCGACCCGGTTGCGGGGCAAAGTCTTAATGTAAATATATACCGCGTTTACTGGGTTCCAATCCGCGAAGGGGAACGTTATTGCTTCATTAACAGGCAAGTTGTACCGCGTTATCGCCACGAGCGTAGGGAACAGCGTCTGCAAAGTTTTGACCTTACAACAGACGCAAACGGTGAAGCAGCTCGCGAATTTACAGTGCCGGATCGCCGTAACGAAAGCTATGAAGCCCGCGTATCTACAACGGATGGCAATGGCCGCCGCATTACGCACAATGTATTTATAGGCCGTGACTGGTCTTGGTTCCACTGGAATGCAGACGACAACGAACTGTTCCTGGACGGCGTGGAGGACAGTTATGATCTAGGTGACCCGGTAGAGCTTACCGTTATGCAAGGTACGGAAAAAGTAACCCGCGGCAACTTCCTGTTCGTTGTGGTTTCCGACGGCATTATTAGCTATCATATTGGCACAAACCCACTCAATTTTACATTTGGCGAAGAGCATATGCCAAATGTGCAGGTTTTTGCCTATCACTTCAATGGGCACACCTATAATTCTGGCTGGAATATGAGCCAGCGGCTAAGATTTAACAGGGAAAGCCGTCAAATGCAATTGGAAATAACAACATGCCAAGATGAGTATCGCCCCGGCGATACAGCAACAATTACAATTACCACTACAGACGCGGACGGAAACCCAAAACCCGCAAGCGTAAATATCAGCTTGGTAGACGAGGCCCTGTTCGCACTTATGGACTATAATGTTGACACACTTGCCGCACTATATCGCCATATCAACGACTCGCTGCAAGTTAGCCTATCTACCCACCAAACATTTGTAGGTGATGGAATATCAGAAGATGCTGAGATGTACGGCTTGTCGCTGCGGACTAGTATGGCAGATATGGCCAATGCAACAATGGTAACCGCACCTGCCGCCGCACCTGCAGAGCCAGAAGCGCAAAGGGCAGGCGGCGCAAGCGATACCCGTATACGCGAACGCTTCGAAGACACTGCCGTTTTCAAAAGCCTGCATACCAACAATAGCGGCGTTGTAACATTCACATTCCAGTTGCCAGACAACATCACATCATGGCGAATAACCGCGTCCGCACTAAGCAACGACTTATACGCGGGCAACGCAGTGGAAAATATGCGCGTAACAAACCCAATGTTTGTTCACTATACACTAAGCAGCACCTTCCTTGTTGGCGATACCCCTACTTTGGGCGTAAATGTGTTTGGCACAAGCCTTTCTGGCGGTGAAGAAGTAACTTTTGAAATATGGCGGGAAGACGTTCCAAATGACATCCGCCGCGCAACTGGCGTTTCATTTGAGCGCGTAAACATCCCACTTTGGGAAATGGAAAATGAGGGCATGTACGCAATTGTAATCCGCGCAACTGTTGGCAATTTTGCCGATGCAATCCGTCACGAATATCAAGTTGTCGCAAGCCACCGTCTGGTAGACACCGCTGTTTTCTATGACGTTGCAACCGATACTGTGTTTGACATAAACCAAGGAGGGCTTACAAATATCACATTTACCGACCACGGCCGCAGCCGTTTCTTGCAAGATTTGCTTAACATGCGCTGGACCCGTGGCGCAAGAATAGAAGGCCTTGTGGCCAGCCGCGAAGCAACCCGCCTTGTTAGCGCACACTTCCCGGACGTCACCCTGTTTGGCGGCACAGTCGAGTTTGATGCGCGCGAGTATCAGCAGGAAAATGGCGGCATTGCAATGCTCCCCTACTCTTCTGCCGACTTGCATAGCACGGTTATGCTAATCCCATTTGTGCTGGACGAAATAAATGCCGCCCTGCTACGCAGCTATTTATACGAAGCCTTTAATTCCGCCTCCATGGATAACAGAATGCTGGCCCTGTACGGCCTGGCCTTGCTGGGCGAACCGGTTCTGCTAGAATTGCAACGGTTTGCGCAAGTAGAAGATATGCATGTGCGCAACACTGCGTATATCGCAATGGGGCTAATCGCGCTTGGTGAACATCATGCCGCGCTTGAACTGTACAATTCACGCATTGCCCCGCATGTTCAAAGAATTGCGCCATACTACCGTGTAAACATTGGCAATAACCAGCGTCAAATTCAGGATGTAACAAGCGTGGTATCGCTTCTTGCGGCAAAACTTGGGCTGCCACAAAGCATTGGTCTGCACAACTATGCAGCAAACCGTCACACATGCCACCTTGCATTAAACCTGGAACGCCTTACCTTTATCAACCATGAAATCGAAAATTATTCCGCAACACCTGCCAGTATCACCTATACGCTTTTTGGCGAAGAAGTAACCCGCGACCTTTCCCGCGGCTGGCCGTTTACGCTACGTATCCCGGCACAAAACATGCACGAGTTTGAACTTGTTAACGTAACCGGGGACGTGGGCGCGGTATCTATCATACGCACCCCGCTTGCGGAAATTGAACCGATAGACGAAGATATTTCGATACGGCGCGAATTCTTCCGCGCAGGAACAAACACCCGCGCAACAACTTTTGCGCAGGATGAATTGATACGTGTGCAAATTACAATTGACTATTCCAGACGCGCAATGCATGGTTCATATGTAATAACTGACTTCCTGCCCGCCGGCCTTGCCCATGTGGAAAACTCCGCAAGGTTTGGCCCGGAAACAAGAAACCGCGCACATGACTACCGCCACTGGGCCCGTGTTACAACCGACGGCCAACGCATCACGTTCTTCGACTTTAACGGGCATTTTAACAGTGTGCATACGTATTACTACTATGCCCGTGTGATAAACCCCGGCGTGTTTAGAGCCGAGGGGCCTATGGTGCAGAGTTTTGGTGCCAGGGAGTATATGTCTGTTGGGGATTGTGCTGTAATAACGACACAGTAAGCCGCATGACTGGAGGTACTTTACTATGAAAATGAAATTATTTTCGGTAATAATTTTATGCCTTTCTTTGGCAACTCTTATGGGGTGCTATGGCTATTCTACGCCGAATGCGCTAAGTGAATCAAACGAGTCGAACGAACCGAGTGAATTGGTTTATGATGTCCCAACAGAAAGTAGCACACCTATGGTCTATGTGCTTGACGATGAAAATAATTTAATGAGAAATGCGTCGGCAGAAAATAGCGCGTTTTCATTCTATATATTTGACGGCGAAGCAGTGCTTAGTAAAATTATTTTTCAAAACGTGTCTCATAGACAAAGCATTATTGATGAATTACAAAGCGCGTCTGTCGCCAAAGTTACGGGCTGGACGCTGGACGATATAACCTTGCCAATTTACGGAATACAAATGGGAACATCATGTGGGCATGGACTTTGGGCGGCGTGGTCAAACGGATTTTGGATAACACAAACTGGCGATGTTTACCGATTCGACTTTGATTTCGAGGAATTTATCAAACGGCAAGACTGGGAACTTCCACGTAGCCATACAAATTTTGCATGGTTTCCTAATGCCGTGTTCTTGACCCGTGACGAAGAAGGTTGGCGTGACACATTACTAATACCAGCAGCAAAATTAAACCCACCTGAAGGGATAGAAATGGCATTCGTATCAAGCACCAACGACAGCGTAACATTTACACTAACAAATAGTAATGATGCTTACTGGATGTATGGCACTCCTTTTAAAGTTGATGTGTTGCTGGGCGACACATGGTATGATATACCCAAGACATCAGCAAACTGGGTATTTGGTTACATTGGTTTAATTCTTGATGCTGGGCAAACAGAAACAAAAACTTACAACATTGCAATGTACGGTGACTTACCACCTGGTACGTATCGGCTCGTCAAGCATGATATGTACGTGGTTTTTGAAATTAATTAGTTATTGCTAAAAGCGGATTACATGTCCGCTTTTTTTGTTGTCTTTTGTTTTTTTATTGTTAAGATTATCTGGCCTTGTTCCTTTTTAATAGCTGTGGTATAGTAATCACATAATTCACCAAAAGGCGGCGATAAAAAATAGAAAAATTGGTCACAAATAATATTTTGGCAAAAACCAGGCTTGCACACGCATTTAATGTGGAATATCACGATGTTTCGTATGCCAAAATTTTGCATACGGTACGCGATTACGTTCACAAAGGGCATGTGCTAATTTCGCATCCCCTTTCGGGCAGCGTTAAGCCAAATGAGACGCCATATAAATCCATTGCAGTTTCCCAAGATGCCAATGAACTGGATTTGAAATCGCTAGCAATAATAGAAGAAAGCATCGCCTGTTGCAAAAAATTTGATAGGCATCCCCCCCCCACAGAATCTGCACTGCAAGATTTTATGGAAATTGATTACAGTTTAATTGAAAGCAGAAAATAAAGGAGGCAGTTAAGTGAAACTGAATCTAGGTTTTATTACCATCAAAGACATTCAGTTTGGTGCGGTTTCTGAAATTAAGAACTCCGTACTGTATGTCAACAAAGACGAACTTTCGGCTTTGTTGCTAAAAGACGAACGATTTAAATCTTTACAGCCGGACATTGCAAGACCCGGCGAAAGTGTTCGAATTACACCTGTAAAAGATGTTATCGAGCCGCGTGTTAAAGTAGAAGGCCCCGGCGGGATGTTCCCGGGTGTACTGTCACCGGTTGACACGGTGGGCACAGGCACAACCCATGTATTGCGCGGTTCTGCTGTTGTTACATGCGGTAAAGTCGTTGGCTTTCAGGAAGGCATTATCGACATGACCGGGCCTGGCGCAAACTATACGCCATTCTCACAAACGAACAACCTGGTACTTACATTCGAACCGGTTGCCGACCTTAAACCACACGACTACGAAAACGCGCTTCGTCTTGCAGGACTAAAAGCTGCCGCCTATTTGGGCGAGCTTGGCAAAAACGTGACCCCCTGCGAAACTGTCACCTATGAAACCCTGCCGCTTACAAAAAGCATCGAAGCATTCCCAGGCCTGCCCAAAGTTGGCTATGTGCAAATGCTGCAAAGCCAGGGTCTGCTGCACGACACCTATGTTTACGGCGTAGACATGAAACAAAGTATCACCACAATTATTAACCCGACAGAAATTTTTGACGGCGCGATTATAAGCGGCAACTGCGTGTCTGCCTGCGATAAAAACACCACGTATCATCACCAGAACAACCCAGTAATTACAGACCTTTTTGAAGAACATGGCAAAACCCTAAACTTCGTTGGTATGATTATCACCAATGAAAATGTTTATCTTGCCGACAAAGTGCGTTCTTCGGATTGGACAGCAAAACTTTGCGAATTTATGGGCCTTGACGGCGCAATAGTTTCACAAGAAGGTTTTGGCAACCCGGATACTGACCTTATCATGAACTGCAAAAAAATAGAGGCCAAAGGCATACACACGGTTATTATTACCGACGAATACGCCGGGCGCGACGGCACTTCTCAATCCCTTGCAGACGTTGACGCGTCCGCAAACGCGGTTGTAACCGGCGGCAACGCCAATGAGGTTGTAACATTGCCCAAACTTGACAAAATAATAGGCTCTTTGGACGATGTAGATAAAATCGCTGGCGGTTTCGAAAATAATATCCAGCAAGATGGCTCTATAGTAGTAGAAATCCAGGCAATTACGGGCGCGACCAACGAACTTGGTTTTAACCGTATGAGCGCGAGATAGGAGGCGACACAATGGGAAAACTAAAAGTTGTACACTATATTAACCAGTTCTACGCGGGCATAGGCGGCGAGGAAATGGCTCATGTATCCGCAGAAATGCGTGACGGTGTGGTAGGCCCCGGTGCCGCTTTACAAGCAACCTTTGGCGAAGCCGCCGAAATTGTGAAAACAATCGTTTGCGGCGACTCATACTTTAATGAAAACACAACCGAAGCAAAAAAAGCCATCCTGGATATGGTTGCAAGCGTCAAGCCTGACTTATTTATTGCCGGCCCGGCATTTAATGCAGGCCGTTATGGCGTGGCCTGTGGTGCAGTGTGCGAAGCTGTGGCAGAACAGTTCAATATTCCGGTACTAACCGGCATGTATGTAGAAAACCCCGGCGCGGATATGTACAAAGAAAAAATGTATATTATCGCCACCAAAAACTCTGCCGCGGGAATGCGCGACGCCGCGCCAAAAATGGCAAAACTCGCGTTAAAGCTTGCAAACGGCGAAAAAATTGGCGCATCTATCGAAGAAGGCTATCTTCCTAATGGACAGCGCGTAAACTTCTTTGATACGGAACGCGGCAGCAAACGCGCAGTCAAAATGCTGCTTAGCAAAATGGCCGGCAAGCCATTTGAAACAGAATATCCAATGCCAGACTTTGACAGAGTAGCCCCTGTTGCAGCGGTAAAAGATATTACAAAGGCCACAATCGCACTGGTAACTTCCGGCGGCATTGTGCCAATAAATAACCCAGACCGCATAGAATCTTCATCCGCGTCAAAATACGGGGAATATGATATCACTGGCGTTATGGATTTGACCGAAGCCACTTACGAAACCGCGCACGGCGGCTACGACCCCGTATACGCCAACCAAGACGCAGACCGTGTCCTTCCCGTTGATGTATTGCGCGAATTTGAAGCACAGGGTAAAATCGGCAAACTGCACAATCTGTTTTACACAACTGTTGGCAACGGAACCGCCGTAAAATCGTCACAGGGATTTGCCAAAGAATTTGCGCAAAAACTCCTTGACGCAGGCGTTAGCGCGGCAATCATGACCTCCACATGAGGCACCTGTACTCGTTGCGGTGCAACGATGGTGAAAGAAATTGAACGCGCTGGCATCCCAGTTGTTCATTTATGTACGGTTACGCCAATTTCCCTAACAGTGGGCGCAAACAGGATTGTGCCAACAATTGCAATCCCGCACCCGTTGGGCGACCCAAAATTAACCATGGAAAAAGAAAAGAAAATACGTAAGAAAATTTTGAATACTGCATTAAAAGCTTTGTCCACAGAAGTTGACGGGCAAACTATTTTTGAGGTGGAATAGTGAGCAAAATTTACGATATTATCATAATCGGTGCAGGCCCTGCGGGGCTTGCTGCCGCTATTTATGCCGGGCGGGCACGCCTAAGCACTTTGCTTATTGAAAAAGACGCTATCGGCGGCCAAATCGTTATTACTTCCGAAATCGAAAACTACCCTGGCAGTGTCGAGCATGAAACGGGACAAACTCTAATCAACAGAATGCTTGCACAATCCGATCATTTTGGTGCAGAGCGCGTTAGCGATACAATTGTTGACGTAGAGTTTGACGCAAAAACCAAAATTGTTAAAGGCCAAAAAGGTGAATATCAGGGCAAAACCGTGATAATTGCCACCGGCGCACAGCCGCGTCCAATAGGCTGCCCCGGCGAGCGGGAACTTATCGGCAAGGGCATAAGCTACTGCGCTACATGTGATGCCAACTTCTTCGAAGACTTTGAAGTTTACGTGGTAGGCGGCGGCGATTCTGCCGTAGAAGAAGCCATTTACTTGGCCAAATTCGCCCGCAAAGTAACTATCATCCACCGCCGGGACGAACTACGCGCCGCAAAATCCATTCAGGAGCGCGCGTTTGCCAACCCAAAAATTGAGTATATGTGGGACAGCGTTGTCGAGGAGCTTAAAGGCGACGGCATTCTTACATCAATGGTGGTCAAAAATGTAAAAACCGGCGAACTTCGCGAAATTGAAGCAGACGAAGAAGACGGCACATTTGGCGTATTCGTGTTTGTAGGCTTCCTGCCAAATACCGGCCTTTTTGCAGACAAAATAAAAATGGACGGTGCGTATATCCCAACCGACGACGACATGAAAACCAATGTCCCCGGCGTTTTTGCCGCAGGGGATTTACGAGTCAAGTCGCTGCGCCAGGTTGTAACCGCAGCAGCAGACGGTGCAATTGCCGCCACTGCGGCAGAGCATTATATTAATACGTTGTCGTGAACGATGCATAAATATCAAATTATTTTATAATGGAGCCAAGATGACTAATGTATGCCTAATGTTCGCAAATTTTTCATATCGGGAGGTGGACCTATGGGAATGTCTGACAGGCAATTTGACTCATACAAAGCGCAATTATTAGACAATTTACGTGACGCTTTGGAAGAAGTAAAGGAAAACAAAGACCCTAAAAAACTGGAACGGCTGGTAAATAGGCTTGATGCCGAACTTAAACAGCCGTAAATCTATACTTTTCGTCAGAAAAGTATCAACGAGGTGATAAAATGCTAGAAGTAAGCAAAGATAATTTTGAAACCGAAGTTCTGCAAGCAACTGGTAAAGTGCTGGTAGACTATTACGGTGACGGCTGCGTACCATGCGAAGCCCTTATGCCATTCATAACCACAATGTCAGAAAAATACGGCGACAAGCTAAAATTTGTAAAACTTAACACAACAAAGGCTCGCAGGCTTGCCATAGGCCAAAAAATCTTGGGCTTGCCCGTAATTGCAATATATGAAAACGGCGCGAAGCTTGAAGAGCTTGTAAAAGACGACGCCACAGAAGCAAATATCGAGGCAATGATTCTTAGACATGTCTAGGATATAAAATACGCAAAGGAGAATTTTATGGCACTTTTAGCTAATAAAAAAATTGTCATCATCGGCGACCGCGACGGCGTACCCGGCCCGGCTATCGAAGAATGTATCAAGACAGCCACCGGCGCAGAAGTTCTGTTCTCGTCGACAGAATGCTTCGTCTGAACGGCCGCGGGCGCAATGGACTTGGAAAATCAAAAGAGGGTAAAGGAATTTGCCGAACAGTATGGCGCAGAAAACCTAGTGGTTATTCTGGGCGCAGCTGAAGGCGAAGCATCCGGCATTGCCGCAGAAACAGTTACGGCAGGCGATCCTACTTTTGCAGGTCCGTTGACAGGGGTCTCGTTGGGACTCCAGGTATATCACATTTGCGAAGAAGCAGTAAAATCTGAAGTTGATGCCGCGGTTTATGACGAACAAGTTGGCATGATGGAAATGGTTCTTAATTTAGACGAAATTTCGTCCGAAATGACATCTATCCGCGAGCAACATTGTAAGTTTTAAATAAGTTTAGGAGGTTGGGTCTCAAAGTGAGACCCAACCTCCTTTTTTAATCCAGTTGGCTACGCACTTGCTTATCTTGGTTCATGCGATGTTCTATAGACGCAAAAAAATGAATATAATTAGCAATAATTATTTATTAACATAACTATAATATATGTCAAGAGAGCGAGGAGCAAATAAATGGCAGCAGTAACTTATGAATACTTAAAAGCACTACTACAACAAGAATTGTCGGGGATAGTATATAGCGTAAACGCGGTATCGCCGGATGCGTATAAAAACATAACACTTGTCGCTGAAGATATTCCATACGACAATACATTGTCCCACACTTCGCCAGATATGCTGGGGCTTGACGCAACCAATGTACAGGATGCCATTGATGAAATTGATCAGCTTTTGAAATACAATGCGGTTTATGTGTTTGACGCAACAGTACAGTCCGCTCCTCCAAACCTTCCCAGGGGGTATAACTGGCACGTAGATATCGCCGAACCACTAAACGGTTTACATCAATACAGCAGATATTTCTTCTTAACGGCAGAGGACGCGGCACTGGATCAGCGAGGAAACCCAAATATAATGGCAGCGGTTGCACGCTGGTTTATTGATGGCTTCCACATAGGTTTTGAATATCTTGAAAATGGGCTTGTTCATACAACGGTTGATATTACATCCCCTATTGACGGCAGTGTAATTCTACCATTGTTCCGCCCTATTCCAATAGGCACTACATGGTTTTTTGGTGTAAACCAAGCCGATCCATTCCCTGAAACAGACACAGTTAGGTCAATTATTGATATAAACGTGCAGGGTCTTAATGTAATGCTTGGAAACACTTTTGATCTTACCACAACAAACAAACAGATAGTTGAGGCAATCAACGAGGTCAACGGCAAAATAGCCAGTGTGGAGGTTTATGAAGCGCAGGACGTAGTCGAAGCTCTGCAGTATTCGCAAGAGCACCCAAATGTGTTTGTATTTGTGGCGAAGGAGTGACGCCATGGCTACAATTGACTTAACCAACATAGTAACCAACGGCTCCTTCGAATCTAATGTAGCCGGCTGGAGTGGGTTTATGACCAACCAGCAAGGTACGCAAAGTGCACTTGCACCCGTGCGGGTATCCAACGCTACACCCCTTCCGGTACATGGTGAAACCGGCTCGTGGTGCGCTCAAATGGGTACAAAAACCCAGGGGCTTGTTTATATGAACCCAACAACACCTATACCTACCATTGTAGGGCATAAGTACTACGTGCGTGCACAGGTAAGTTTACGTGGGAACACCGTGCCGGGAGTAACGACTGGCTGTACGGTGATACATGGCACCGGTGTCCCCATACGAGGGACTGCACTACCTCCACCCTTGTTCGACGGCTTGCAAACGCCAAATATCTTAGAGTGGAATTTAATAGACTGCATATGGACAGCCGATATATCGCCGCTAAATATGCGTTTTATTTGGCAGCAGACAGGAAACATGGGCAATAATGAAACATATGGCCGGGTTGACAACATAGTTATGGTTGACCTTACAGAAGCCTTTGGCATGGGCAATGAGCCGCCGTTGTTTGCTATTAGACAGGGTGTACGCAATGTGCCGCCCAATGGCTGGTGGGATGGCACTACAACTATTACAATGCCCGTACCGCCGGTCATTACAACAGACACCCTGCCGCTTGCGGTTAAGGGCAGAGCATTTTCTGCTAAAATAGAGCTTGAGGAAATGGCAGGAACAGCTCCTTTTGTTTTCACCATATCCGGGCTTCCCCTTGACAGCGGTTTATTTATCGACAATGACGGCGTAATTTCCGGCATTAGTAACCTGGATGAAGGTATGTATACTGTAGAAGTAGTAGTTTCTGACAGTATCGGTTATCGCACAAGAAAGCAATTTATCCTAACCGCGGGCGAGCCACCTTTAATTCATGACAATTATATACCTGGCGCAACATTAAACCAGCCATATTCTTGGACACCTACCGTAACAGGTTCCGATGGGCATCTTGTTGTATCGGTTGCAGTAACAGGCGGTATTATGCCAACCGGGTTGTCTATTACCGGCACTACTATCAGCGGCACACCAACGATAGATAACCAAAGCTGCCAAATTACCATAACGGCATTTAATGATTATGAGCCGGGCGGGGTATCGCGAACATATACATTACGGGTTTCGATGGCCGCACGCATCAACACAGTATCTCCTTTGCCAAACGGCATCGTAGGTACATCATATTTATTTAGCCTAAATGCCTTCGGTTACCTGCCTATTACATGGGAGCACTTAGGCGGCAACTTACCCCCTGGCATCAGCATGAGTACAACCGGCACATTATTTGGCATACCTACTGCAGCTGGGACATATTCATTCTCCCTACAGGCTTCCAACGAGTATGGCAGCGAAGTCAGATTATATACTATAACCGTTTATCAATTACCGGTTATAACAACTACGATACTGGGCTATGCCCGCCTTGGCACAAATTATTCCAGCCAGCTAACAGCAATAGGTTCCATGCCCATAACATGGTTTATCGTAGACGGGCAATTACCCACGGGCCTGTCACTTAATCCAAACACAGGCGTTATCTCCGGTGTACCCGTTGAAGGCGGAACCTTCACATTTACTGTTGTCGCCACAAATATTGTAGGCATTTCGGCTCCAGCAACATTCACCATTGAAGCGGGGCAATCCCTTGCCATTATAACCACTTCGCCCCTGCCAAATGGTGTTGTAGGTATTGCATACACACCGCTTACATTTGAGGCGGATGGACTTGATGATTCCTTTATTTATACATGGTCATGGGCGGCGCAGGCAGGGTCATCTTTCCCGCCGGGGCTAACTTTAAACTCAACTGCCGGCGTGTTGTCCGGAACCCCATCGGCCATAGGCACTTACAATGTCAATGTCACTATCACAGGCGGCGGAACCAGCACCACCGCACCATTTGTAATAACCGTCGGCGCACCGCCTGTTATTATATCAAACCCAATTTTGGGCGGCGGTATATCCAGGCCTTACAGTATAGTCCTGCAAGCAAGCGGAACGCTGCCAATTACATGGGAAATGATAGAAGGGCCTACACCTATCGCAGATATAAGCATATGCTGCGAAGGGGTTTTATCCTGGCTTATACCGGCGATTGGAGTCTATACATTTACCGTCGTTGCATCCAACATGTTTGGCAACTCTGCCCCCGTGCAATTTACTCTAATAATTACTACGCCTTCTATTATCGATGTGGACTTGGACGACGGCATTGTAGGAGTCCCTTACACGCATACATTTACAGCTTCAGGTGCACAACCGATGGCATGGTCACATACATCTGGCGACATACCACCAGGGCTGGACTTTGACCCGGTTACAGGAATCCTATCTGGCAACCCTACCATAAGCGGAACATATAATTTTACAATAAGAGTAGACAATATCGGCGGATATGCAGAAGAAGCGTTTTCGCTAACGATTGTAGCAAGGCCTATCATCACAACGGAGGTTCTCAACAGCGGCAATGAAAACACGTATTATTCCCAGACATTATTAGCCACGGGAACTACCCCAATAAGCTGGAGCATTCTTGACCCAGTTGGAGACGAAACAGGATTACCGCCGGGAATAACACTGACAGGTGCCACAATATCTGGGATGCCAGGGGCACAGGGGGTATACAAATTTACGGTACGTGCAGAAAATGTAACCGGCCCCGATTATGCAGATACGCGGCAATTCAAAATAACAGTCGGGCCAGAAGGCACTCCTATTATAACCACTGGCTCGCCGCTATACGCAATAAGAAGTATACCGTATTCGCTAACTTTGGAGGCAGCCAGCGACCAGCCTATAACATGGTCATTGGATGGCGGCTCAACCCTTCCCAGCGGCTTATCATTAAACGCAGATGTTATTGAGGGAACGCCCGCAGTTGCTGGTGTGTTCAATTTCACAATCATAGCCACAAATGTTATAGGCAGCGATTCCAGAACATTTACCATAATAATCGCGGACCCGCCTACTATAACCACAATTTTATTGCCGGACGGGACTACGGGCACAGCATATAGTGAAACATTATCTGCTACCGGCGACACCTCAATATCGTGGCAAGTGATGCCCATAAGCGGTACTGAAACAGGATTGCCTCCTGGACTGTTGATAAATGCAGTTACAGGCGAAATATATGGCGCACCCACCACAGCCGGGGTTTATACCTTTAGTATAAGAGCCACTAACGGAGCCGGCTATGATACCGCCCCGCTTGCTATAACCATTACACTTGGCGGTGGAACATTCATTAACGGAAAAGAAATAGGCAACCTGTTTGTCGACGGGAAAGAAGTGTTTAGAGCCTTTGTCGGAGGGGTTAGAATATTCTAACAGCCCCTATTAGCACTAATTTAACACATCATCCGTCATTGCGAGCATAGCGAAGCAATCCATGGATGTGCGTCTAGCCTTGTCATTCCGGGCTTGACCCGGAATCTTTATGCTATAACTTACAAACCAAGTTCATCACTATAATCGCGGTCAAGTGTTATTTGCACTAATCGTAATAGTCTTAGTTTAGAAATCTTCAGCCTGAAGATTGCGGGTCAAGCCCGCAACACGTCATTCTAATTTGCAATTTTCCTCAAATTGTGTTGAAGTAATATCGAGGTGAACAAGATGATGGTATTTGAAGGATTGGAAAAGGAACTGAACTATGTGGAGCAGGTATCATGTCACAA
>Ga0131853_10000264_pt1 | contig 94046 bp, 95 predicted proteins | sample TergutLab28metaG_FD_92764 | JGI IMG/M metagenome (GOLD analysis project Ga0131853, IMG submission 92764) | Labiotermes labralis P1 segment gut microbial communities from Petit-Saut dam, French Guiana - Lab288 P1 (version 2) (version 2) | ecosystem: Host-associated > Arthropoda: Insects >...
CGCGGACTTTCGCATCCGATCTCGCTGCGTTGGGGCCGCTCGACGTGCGATCCAGCATGCCTTCGCGTCCCCGCCTCGCCAGATCGGCGCGAAAGCCCGCTCGCTACGCCGCCGGATAAGGAGCCATGCCCTAGCGGCCGGCCGTCGAGGTGCGCCACGCCTCGTCGCGCGGTGAGCGACGGCGGTCCAGCCGTTCGTCGAGCACGACGCGGGCGTCGTCCCAGCGGCCCGCGCGCAGGAGCGCGGCGATGCGGGCCTCCTCGACGATCTCGCGCTGGGCGTCGGAGCCGCCGAGGCGTCGTACCGACGGGGCGAGGGCGGCGAGCGAGTCCGCTGCCGGCCCCGGCCGGTCGGTCGCCATCAGGAGCAGCGCGTCGGCGAGAGGCGCGACGACCTCGCGGAAGGCGGGGTGCCGGTGGGTGGAGGCCCAGGTCCGGACGCTGTGCAGCGCGTCGACCTCGCCGAGCGCGAGCAGCGTGATGGCGGTGTGCAGCGCGAGGAACGGCGTCGCCGGGCGCTCGAGCGTGCCGCGGCCGGTGACCGCGGCGACCTCGGCGATGTCGGGTACGGCGGCGGCGCCCGGTGTCAGTGCCCACCGGAAGAGCAGCGACCCGGAGTCGACGAGCGCCCGGCAGCCGAGCGCGTTGCCCGGCTGCAGCTGCGACTCGTAGCGGCGTCGTACGGCGTCGAGGTCGCCCAGCGACAGCTCGTGCAGCGCGGCGTGCCAGGAGAAGTGGGAGCGTGAGTCGATGGTCGCGCCGTCGCCGAGGATCCAGCCGTCCATCCAGGCCAGGCCCGCCTCGTGGTCACCCGTCTCGTAGTGGGCGTGCGCGCGGGCATGGGCCGAGTGGCCGGCACCCGGCTCGACGGTCAGCGAGCGGCAGGACAGCTCCATCGCCTCGTCGTACCGGTGCTGCTCCTGGCGGATGAACGCCAGCAGCCCCTGGAACCACCAGTCCTCGCCGTACGCCGGCGCGCACCGCTCCACGATCGCCCACGCCGCCTCGGGCACCTCGGTCACGCCCGCGAACGCGATCGTCGGCACGGCGACCGAGAGCAGCAGCGCGTCCCGCGGGTACGACGCCAGGTGCTCGATCATCGGAGCGGAGTCGTCGCGCACGTGCGCGGCGATCGCGTGCACGTGGCTGCGCTCGCGCTCGGTCGACCGCGGGGCGTGGAGCTCGGCCTGCCGGAGCCGGGCGGCGACGTCGACGTTCGCGCACATCTCGTGGCCGAGCAGCGCCAGCGCGGCGTGCCCGAGCGCGAACGTCGGGTCGTGCACGATCGACTCCGCGACGTGCTCGAGCGCACCGGCCCGCAGTCGCAGGATGTCGAGGACGCCCCGCGTGTAGGCCTCGGCGGCCGGCGCGCTCGTGCTGAGCGCGTAGCCGTGGGTGTCGACGCCCGTCATGAAAGTAGAGTAGGGGACTGTACTTTCCAGTCAAGAGATGAGGCGGGTGTGTCGGGATCGCCGGCTCGCCGACGCCCGCGCTCGGATGTCGGCACCGCTCCGTAGGCTGGTGGGGTGCCGCTGATCAACCGCCCGAGGACGGGGGAGATCCCGACCGAGCCGGGCGTCTACAAGTGGCGCGACAAGACCGGCCGCGTGATCTACGTCGGCAAGGCCAAGAACCTCCGCGCGCGGCTGACGTCGTACTTCCAGGACGTCGGCAACCTGCACCCGCGCACCGCCACGATGGTCACGACCGCCGCGACCGTCGAGTGGACGGTGGTCAAGACCGAGGTCGAGGCGCTCCAGCTGGAGTACTCCTGGATCAAGGAGTACGACCCGCGCTTCAACGTGAAGTATCGCGACGACAAGTCCTACCCGTGGCTCGCGGTCACCGTGGGCGAAGAGTTCCCCCGGGTGATGGTCGGGCGCGGAGCCAAGCGCCGCGGCACCCGCTACTTCGGGCCCTACAGCCACGCCTGGGCGATCCGCGAGACCGTCGACATCCTGCTGCGCGTCTTCCCGATGCGCTCCTGCAGCAACGGCGTCTTCAAGCGCTCGGGCCAGATCGGACGGCCCTGCCTGCTCGGCTACATCGACAAGTGCTCCGCCCCCTGCGTCGGCAAGGTCAGCGCCGAGGAGCACCGCGCGATCGTCGACGACTTCTGCGAGTTCATGGCCGGGCGCACCACCGCGTTCACCCGCCGCATCGAGAAGGAGATGTACGCCGCCTCCGAGGCGCTCGACTTCGAGAAGGCCGCCCGCCTGCGCGACGACCTCGGCGCGCTGCACAAGGCGCTGGAGAAGCAGGCTGTGGTGCTCGGCGACGGCGCCGACGCGGACGTCATCGCGCTCGCGGAGGACCCGCTCGAGGTCGCCGTCCAGATCTTCCACGTGCGGGGCGGCCGCATCCGCGGTCAGCGCGGCTGGGTCGCCGACCGCACCGACGAGGGTGGTCCCGCCGAGCTGGTAGAGCAGTTCCTGCTCCAGATGTACGCCGGCGTGACGGCCGACGAGGCCCGCGACGCCGTTCCGCGCGAGGTGCTCGTGCCCGCCCTGCCGCCGGATCTCGGCACCTTCGAGGAGCTGCTCGGCGGGCTGCGGGGCAGCCGCGTCGACATCCGGGTGCCGCAGCGCGGCGACAAGCGGACCCTGCAGGAGACCGTCGAGCGCAACGCGAAGGAGGCGCTCGCGCTGCACAAGACCAAGCGCGCGAGCGACCTGACCACCCGCAACCTGGCGCTCGCCGAGATCGCGGAGGCCCTCGAGCTCGACGAGGCGCCGCTGCGGATCGAGTGCTACGACGTCTCCCACCTGCAGGGCACCGAGATCGTGGCCTCGATGGTGGTCTTCGAGGACGGCCTGTCCCGCAAGGGCGAGTACCGCCGGTTCGTGATCAAGGACCAGGACGGCTCCGACGACGTCAAGGCGATGCACGAGGTCATCACCCGCCGTTTCAAGCGTCTCCTGGACGAGCAGGCGACGAGCGAGATGCGTCCGGGCTCGGACGAGCACGGCCCGATGCTGGTCGATCCCGACACCGGCCGGCCGCGCAAGTTCGCCTACGCGCCCGGGCTGGTCGTGGTCGACGGCGGCGCGCCGCAGGTCGCCGCGGCGCAGCGGGCGCTGGACGAGCTCGGCATCGACGACATCCCGGTCTGCGGGCTGGCCAAGCGGCTCGAGGAGGTCTGGGTGCCGGGCGAGGAGGACCCCGTGATCCTGCCGCGCACCTCCGAGGGGCTCTACCTCCTCCAGCGCGTGCGCGACGAGGCCCACCGGTTCGCCATCACCCACCACCGCAACCGCCGCTCGCAGTCGATGGTCGAGAGCGTCCTGGACGACATCCCCGGCCTGGGCGAGGTACGCCGCAAGACCCTGCTGCGCCACTTCGGCTCCCTGAAGAAGCTCCGTGACGCGAGTGCCGAGGAGCTGGCCGTCGTACCGGGCATCGGGCCGCGGACCGCGTCGGCGATCAAGGACGCCGTGGCGCTCGACGATGCCAAGCGCTCGGCGAGGCGCAAGAATGCCCACCATGACTGAGGAGATCCCTGGTCCGCTGGTCGTGGTGACCGGCATGACCGGCGCGGGCCGCAGCACCGCCGCGAAGGAGCTCGAGGACCTCGGGTTCTTCGTGGTCGACAACCTGCCGCCCAGCCTGCTGCCCGACGTCGTACGGCTGGTCGACGAGAGCCGGGGGCCGAGGCAGCCGATCGCGGTCGTCGTCGACGTACGGTCCGGTGCGTTCTTCCTCGGGCTCGCCAACACGCTGGCGCGCGACGTCCGCGGCCGGGCCACCACCCTGCTCTTCCTCGACGCGACCGACGAGGTGCTCGTACGCCGCCAGGAGGCCGCCCGCCGGCCGCACCCCCTCCAGGGCAGCGGCCGTCTGCTCGACGGTCTCGAGCGCGAGCGGATCGCGTTGAGCGACCTCCGCAGCGGCGCGGACCTGGTCATCGACACCAGCAACCTCAACGTGCACCAGCTCACCGCACGCATCGCCGAGTCCTTCGGCACCGAGGACGCCACCCGGCTGCGGATCGCCGTGGTCAGCTTCGGGTTCAAGTACGGCATCCCGGTCGATGCCGACTATCTCGCCGACATGCGCTTCCTGCCCAACCCGTTCTGGGTGCCCGAGCTGCGCAACCACACCGGCCAGGACGACGACGTCGCCGAGTACGTCCGGTCGCAGCCGGGCGCGGAGGAGTTCCTGCAGGGCTACGTCCCGGTGCTGACCGGTGTCGCCGAGGGCTACCTGCGCGAGGGCAAGAGGTTCTTCCGCGTCGCGATCGGCTGCACCGGCGGCAAGCACCGCAGTGTCGCGATGAGTGAGGAGCTCGCCCACCGGCTGCGCGACCTCGGCTACCTCGCTCGCGCCGTACACCGCGATCTCGGGCGGGAGTGAGAGTGACCGATCTGTCTCCGGGCGACCGCGCCCAGGCGGTCGTTGCCCTGGGCGGCGGCCACGGCCTGTTCGCCTCGCTGAGCGCGCTGCGGCTGCTGGTCGACGACCTGACCGTCGACGAGCTCACCGCCGTCGTCACCGTCGCCGACAACGGCGGCTCGTCGGGCCGGCTGCGCCAGCAGTTCGACGTGCTGCCGCCAGGTGACCTGCGGATGGCGCTGGCCGCGCTCGTCGGCGACGACGACAGCGAGTCGACCTGGGCGCGCGTGCTCCAGCACCGCTTCGCCGGCGACGGCGACATGCGCGGTCACGTCGTCGGCAACCTGCTGATCGTGGGCCTGTGGGAGCTGCTCGGCGACCACGTCGAGGCGCTCGACCGCGTCGGCCGGCTGCTCGGCGCCAAGGGCAGGGTGCTGCCGATGGCGCTGACGCCGATGGACATCACCGCCACCGTGCGTGGCCTCGTGCCTGAGGACCCCGAGGCGCTCGTCGCCGTGCGCGGCCAGGTCGAGGTGGCGACCACCGACGGCGTCATCGACTCCGTCGCCCTGGTGCCGACCGAGCCCGAGGTCAGCCCGGCCGTCGTCGGCGCCATCGAGGCCGCCGACTGGGTGGTGCTGGGCCCCGGCTCCTGGTTCAGCTCGGTCATCCCGCACCTCCTCGTCCCGAGGCTGCGCGATGCCCTCGTCCGTACACCGGCCCGCCTGATCGTCGTGCTCAACCTCGCCGAGCAGCCGGGGGAGACCGGTGGCTTCGGGCCAGCCGACCACCTCGGCGTGCTCCTCGAGCATGCGCCGGACCTCACCGTCGACGTGGTCGTGGCCGATCGCGCCGGTCTCGACGCGGATGCCGAGCAGCGCACGGACCTCGAGGAGATGGTCGAGGCGCTGGGCGCGACCCTCGTCGTCGACGACGTCTCGGTCGGCGACGGATCGCCGCGCCACGACCCGGCGCGTCTCGCCGCGACGTACCAGCGGATCTTCGCGGAGTAGGCCGCGAGGGTCGTTGACTCGCGTGGGAGGATCGGCCACATGGCCATGACCGCTCAGGTGAAAGCAGAGCTAGCGGCGATCCCGGTGACGAAGGCGTGCTGCCGCAAGGCGGAGGTCGCCTCGACGCTGAGGTTCGCAGGGGGACTGCACATCGTCGGCGGTCGCATCGTGGTGGAGGCCGAGCTCGACACCGGGGCGGCCGCGCGCCGGCTCCGCAAGGACATCGCCGAGATCTACGGCCAGACCTCCGACGTCGTGATGGTTCAGGGCAACGGTCTGCGCAAGGGCAGCCGCTACATCGTGCGCGTCGTGCGCGACGGTGAGGCGCTCGCCCGCCAGACCGGGCTGCTCGACCAGCGCGGCCGTCCCGTCCGCGGGCTGCCGCCGGCCGTCGTCTCCGGCGGTGCGTGCGATGCAGTGGCGGCGTGGCGTGGTGCGTTCCTCGCGCACGGCTCATTGACCGAGCCCGGCCGGTCGTCCTCGCTGGAGGTGACCTGCCCCGGCTCCGAGGCCGCCCTGGCGCTGGTCGGCGTCTCGCGGCGGGTCGGCATCCAGGCGAAGGCCCGCGAGGTCCGTGGTGTCGACCGGGTCGTGATCCGCGACGGCGACGCGATCGGCCAGCTGCTCACGCGGCTCGGCGCGCACGAGACGCTGATGGCCTGGGAGGAGCGGCGCATGCGCCGCGAGGTCCGTGCCACCGCCAACCGGCTCGCCAACTTCGACGACGCCAACCTGCGCCGCTCCGCACGCGCAGCGGTGACCGCCGGCGCCCGCGTCGGGCGGGCCATGGAGATCCTGGGCGAGGAGGTCCCCGACCACCTCAAGATGGCCGGGGAGCTGCGGCTCGAGCACAAGAACGCCTCGCTGGAGGAGCTCGGCCAGCTGCACGAGCCGGCTCTCACCAAGGACGCCATCGCCGGCCGGATCCGCCGTCTGCTGGCCATGGCGGACAAGCGCGCCGAGGAGCTCGGCATCCCCGACACCGAGGCGTCGCTGACCCCGGACATGCTCGCAGGAGACGGCTGACAGCTCGTGCCGCCCGGCAGGTGAAACGATTTCGAACCCGGGCTGCGTCGCTCTCCTTCGTGCTTGTAGGGTCGGCATCACCGAAATAGTGATCTACCCCACAACAAGCCCACACCAAGGAGCATCTGTGACGGTACGAGTAGGCATCAACGGGTTCGGCCGGATCGGCCGCAACTTCTTCCGCGCGGTCCGCGCGAGCGGTCTGGACATCGAGATCGTCGGGGTCAACGACCTCACGGACAACGCGACCCTTGCCCACCTGCTGAGGTTCGACACCATCCTCGGTCGCCTGGACGCGGACGTGAAGGCGACCGGCGACGCGATCGTCGTCGGCGGCCAACAGATCGCGGTCTCCGCCGAGCGGGACCCCGCCGCGCTGAAGTGGGGCGACCTCGGTGTGGACGTCGTCGTGGAGTCGACCGGATTCTTCACCGACGCGACCAAGGCCCGCGCCCACGTCGACGGCGGCGGCGCCAAGAAGGTCGTCATCTCCGCGCCGGCCAGCAACGAGGACATCACCATCGTGATGGGCGTCAACGACGACCGCTACGACCCGGCCGCGCACACCGTCATCTCGAACGCGTCGTGCACGACCAACTGCCTGGCCCCGATGGCCAAGGCGCTCAACGACGCGATCGGGATCAACAAGGGCCTGATGACGACGGTCCACGCCTACACCGCGGACCAGAACCTCCAGGACAACATCCACAAGGACCTGCGCCGGGCGCGTGCCGCCGCGCTCAACATCGTGCCGACCTCCACGGGCGCCGCCAAGGCGATCGGCCTGGTGCTGCCCGAGCTCAAGGGGCGCCTCGACGGCTACGCCCTGCGGGTTCCGACGCCCACCGGATCGCTCACCGACCTGTCCTTCGAGGCCGGCCGCGAGACGTCGGTCGAGGAGATCAACGACATCGTGCGGGCTGCCGCGGACGGCCGGATCCTGAAGTACTCCACCGACCCGATCGTCTCCTCCGACATCGTCACCGACTCGGCATCGTGCATCTTCGACGCGCCGCTGACCAAGGTGATCGGCGACCAGGTGAAGGTCGCCGGCTGGTACGACAACGAGTGGGGCTACTCCAACCGGCTCGCGGACCTCGTCGTCCACGTCGGCGGCACGCTGTAGCGCGCGACCCGTCGGTTGCCTCTAGGCTTCGGCCCGATGGCTACCTACAACGTCCTCGACGACGCGTTCCTGAGCACCGTCGCCGGCAAGCGGGTCCTGGTCCGTTCGGACCTCAACGTCCCGCTCGACGGCACTACCATCACCGATGACGGGCGCATCCGCGCCAGCGTCCCGACCATCCGCAAGCTCGCCGACGCGGGCGCGCGGGTGGTCGTGACCGCTCACCTCGGTCGGCCCAAGGGCGAGCCCGATCCGGCGTACTCCCTGGCGCCGGTGTCCGCTCGCCTCGGCGACCTGCTCGGTGACGAGGTCGCGTTCGCGTCCGACACGGTGGGGGAGTCGGCGCAGGGCGTCGTCGCCGGCCTGGCCGACGGCAAGGTGGCGCTGCTGGAGAACGTCCGGTTCAACGCGGGCGAGACGAGCAAGGACGACGCCGAGCGCGGCGCGTTCGCGGACGAGCTGGCGGCGCTGGCCGACGTGTTCGTCTCCGACGGCTTCGGCGTCGTCCATCGCAAGCAGGCCAGCGTGTACGACGTCGCGCAGCGGCTCCCGCACGCCATGGGCCTGCTGGTGGCCGCCGAGATCGATGTGCTGCGCCGGCTGACGGAGTCGCCGGAGCGTCCGTACGCCGTCGTGCTCGGCGGGTCGAAGGTCTCCGACAAGCTCGGCGTGATCGACAACCTGCTCGGCAAGGCCGACCGGCTGCTGATCGGCGGCGGGATGGTCTTCACCTTCCTGAAGGCCCAGGGCCACGAGGTCGGCAAGAGCCTGCTCGAGGAGGACCAGGTCCAGACCTGCCTGGACTACCTCGACCGTGCCGAGCGGACCGGCGTGGAGATCCTGCTGCCGACAGACGTGGTCGTGGCCGACTCCTTCGGTGACGAGGCCTCCGCGCGCACCGTCGCCGCGGATGCGATCCCCGCAGACGCGCTCGGCCTGGACATCGGCCCCGACTCGGGCGACGCCTTCGCGGCGGCGCTGGCCGACGCACGCACGGTCTTCTGGAACGGCCCGATGGGCGTCTTCGAGGTGCCGGCGTTCGCCGACGGCACCCGTGCGGTCGCCCAGGCGCTCACCGGCATCGTCGGCCTCTCGGTCGTGGGCGGCGGCGACTCCGCGGCCGCCGTACGCACGCTCGGGTTCGACGAGGCGGCCTTCGGCCACATCTCCACCGGCGGCGGCGCCAGCCTGGAGTACCTCGAGGGCAAGGAGCTGCCCGGCATCACGGTGCTGGAGTCCTGATGGCCACGCGCACCCCGCTGATGGCGGGCAACTGGAAGATGAACCTCAACCACGCCGAGGCGGTGGCACTCGTCCAGAAGCTGGCGTTCACGCTGGCCGACAAGCGCCACGACTTCGGCAAGGCGGAGGTCGTCGTGATCCCGCCGTTCACCGACATCCGCTCGGTCCAGACCGTCGTCGACGGCGACCGCCTCGCCATCCGGTACGGCGCCCAGGACGTCTCCGCGCACGACAACGGCGCCTACACCGGGGAGATCTCGGCGGCGATGCTGTCGCGCCTCGGCTGCTCCTACGTCGTCGTCGGCCACTCCGAGCGCCGCCAGCACCACGCGGAGACCGACGAGCTGGTCGCCGCCAAGGCGAAGGCCGCGCTCGGCGGCTCGATGACGCCGATCGTGTGCGTGGGCGAGGGACTCGAGGTCCGTCAGGCAGGCGAGCACGTCCCCTTCACGATGGCCCAGGTCGAGGGCTCGCTCGCGGGCCTGAGCAAGAAGCAGGTCGCCGGCCTGGTCATCGCCTACGAGCCGGTCTGGGCGATCGGCACCGGCGAGGTCGCCACGCCCGACGACGCGCAGGAGGTCTGCGCTGCCATCCGCGGCCAGGTCCGCGAGTCGTACGGCGACGACGCGGCCGCCGGCGTACGCATCCTGTACGGCGGTTCGGTGAAGGCCGCGAACGTCGCCGGGATCATGGCCCAGGCCGACGTCGACGGGTGCCTCGTCGGCGGTGCGAGCCTGCAGGCAGACGAGTTCGGCGGCATCTGCCGGTTCTACGACATGCCGACTCTCGGCTGACCGACCCTGGATACCGCCCCGCCCATCCCGCTGACGTAGGATTCCCAACGTGCTGTCGACGATCCTGACCATCCTGCTGGTGATCTGCAGTGTGCTGATGATCCTGCTGGTCCTGCTCCACAAGGGACGCGGCGGCGGACTCTCGGACATGTTCGGCGGCGGCATCTCGAGCTCGCTCGGAGGCTCGTCCGTCGCGGAACGGAACCTCGACCGCTTCACGATCGGCGTGGGCATCATCTGGTTCGCCTGCGTCATCGCACTCGGCCTGCTGTTGGCCTATCAGTAGTCCCTGACCGACGGTTTCGACGACGGCCTGCCCGACAGGCCTCCCAGACACGAGCAATTAGGAGAGTCCCTTGGCCGGTGGTGGGAACGCGATCCGCGGCAGTCGGGTCGGCGCAGGCCCGATGGGCGAGGCCGAGCGTGGCGAGGCCGCGCCCCGGCAGGCGGTCACGTACTTCTGCGCGCGCGAGCACCTCACGGTGATCTCGTTCGCGGTCGAGGCCGTCGTCCCCGAGTCCTGGGACTGCCCCAAGTGCGGTTTGCCGGCCGGCCTCGACTCCGAGAACGCCCCGCCGGCGCCCAAGATCGAGCCCTACAAGACCCACCTCGCCTACGTGAAGGAGCGTCGCTCCGACAAGGAGGCCGAGGTCATCCTCGACGACGCCATCAAGCTCCTGCGCTCCCGGCGCAAGTCGGGCGAGATCATCTTCTGAGTCCTGCGCGAGCGAGCGCGCCGCCGATGGTCGGCGCCTGGCTCGGCCTGCAACTCTCGGCGTCTCCGGTCGCTGACGCTCGCTGCGTCACCTCGGCTCTGCCATGCGACACCGAGTGACCGCGGCGGACGGGCCGCGGACGGGGTTGACCGGCGTACGCGGTCACTCGGTCGCATCTGTCGGGTAGGTGTCATGGCCTCACGGGGATCGCGGTGACGACCAGGTTGCGCCGGTAGTGGAAGGCGCCGTTCGGGTGTGTCACCTTGTCCGTGCAGGTGATCAGGACGAGCTGCCGTCGCATGCCTTGTGCGAAGAGCGAGCGTGGGAGTCGCGTTCGGTCCACGCTGCGTGAGCCGGTCACCCGCCACCGTGTGGTCGCGCCGTCCGGAGCGACGGTGGTGATGATCGCGCCGGCCCGTACACGGCGCAGTCGGGCGAAGGGGCCGAGCCGTCCATGGTCGTCGGCGACGTGTCCGACGACCACAGAGGTGCCGACCAGGGAGTCCAGTGAGGTGCCGCCTGACCACCAGCCCCCGTCGGCCAGGTCGTGGGGCGGGGCGAGGCGCCTGCCGTGGAAGCCGACCGGTAGCAGGGCTGCCGACAACCGCACACTCGGGATTCGAACGCCTGCGGGCGAACCGGCTCGCTGGGCCGCACGGCGCGAGCCGCCGGTGTCGACCACAGGGTGGTGGGGAACTTCAGGGTGCGGTGGACGGACCGCGGTGGTCTCGCCAGCGATGCCCAGGTGCGTCCATCCTGTGGCGACGGTGAGCCCGGTGGCGTCGAGACGCTCCTCGTAGCTGTAGCAGCCGCCACGTCGGACGACCGTCCTTCCGACCGTGACGCGGGTGGTCGTGGGCCGGCCGATGGCGGTCACTTGACCGCGGGCCCGCGTCGGGGCGTCGGACCACCGGACACCCTGGCAGGTCGAGCCGTACGGCGCGACGGGTCCGCGCAGACGCCAGCGCAGTGTTGCTTGCAGCCCGCTCGGGAGACCGGTGACGACGACTGCGTCGCGCAACGTCTTGCCGGCGACGATGCGCCGTTGCGAGACGGCGGTGTGGATCACGGGCTTCGCGCGAGCGGTGCTCGTCTCGGCGACGTTCCCGGGCGTCGACCACCGTGTCGCCCTGGTGGTGGCCGAGGCGTCCAAGCGCTCGACGTAGGTATAGCAACCGGGCTGCGACACGCGCGTTCGCCCGACCTGGGCCCCGGCGGATCCGGTGAGGCTGAACGTGCCGCTGCCCGCGACGGGGGCCGAGCCCCAATCGAGCGCCGCGCATCCGGTCGTGCCGGGCAGGACCGGGCCGAGCAGGCGCCACCTGCCCCGGAGACTCGCGGAACCGGAACCGGAAACCGTCACCGTGTCGACGAGGGTGGAGCCGGTCATGACAGTGCGGTCGCTGACCGTGGTGTGCAGGGCGGGCCGGGGGAGTGCGGCGAGGCGACGACGGCGCGTCACCGCCCCCATGCCGGCGTCGACCGCAACTCGCTGGTAGTGCCTCCCCGTCCGGACCATCCGGTACCCGGAGGCAGGAAGGCCGGCGTAGCGCATGGCGAGATGAACCGGGCCGCCGCCGACTCGCGTCCAGCGAACGCTGACGGGCTTGACGCGCGATCGTCCGTGCCACACCCGGCGCCCGTCTGCGAAGACGCCGCCCCGCAGCTCGAGGGTCACGGCGACTCCGGGCACGAGCCGGCCCACGCCGGCATGGACCCCGATCCCGGAGACCACGTCGTGACCGAGGGTCGCCGCCTCCGAGTAGCCGCTACGCGGCGCCGCGTAGCGGCGTGCCCCGGCCAGCATCCTCACCTCGTGACGATGGATCCTGCGGTACGTGCCAGGTGACTCGTGGCGCAGATCCTGCAGGTGCCGACGCATCCGCCGCGCGCCCGAATTGAGGTGCAGATCCAAGCCGACCGCCCACCACAGAGCGGCCGCCGTGATCGGGTCTCGTCGGGCCGTCGGCAGGTAGCGAGAGGTGAGGAAGCCCGCCTGCGGGTCGCGGCGGTAGACGTCGTGCCCGCCTCGGGTCGGCCACACCCGTCTGCCGGTGTCGAGGCAGATCCCGATGCGGCCGTCGGGAAGTCGACCGACACCCAGGGCTGCACCACCGGCCGTCACGTATCCGGTGAAGCCGGGCTGGTGGGTCGATCCTGGCCCGAGCGTCCGGTGTGGTCGCGACGCCGTCGGCCGCACCGGAGCATCGGCCGAGGAAGCGGGCGCGGTCGGCAGCAAGAAGCCGACCAGAGCTCCGAGAAGCGCGAGCAGGGAGAGGCGCAGGAAGAGGCGGGCGACGAGCTGGCATCGGTTCATGACGCAGGATCGTGCCGTCGGCCGACGACGGCGAGGCCATGCCGAGCAGAGCCCTGTGGAGAGACCCCGGCCTCCACAGGCTCCGCCCCGACACAGCGGCCGTCATGTGACCGACGTGGCGGGTGGGACCGGCAAGCCGACTATCCGCGCGCTTGGACGGCTGCGCCGTGGCGGCGGCTGGCGCGTGGATCAGATCTGCGAGGCGGCGGCCTGGTCGACGAACCAGATGGTCTCGCTCTTGCCCTGCACGCCGCGGGCGGGGGTCTCCGCGATGGAGCCGTCGTCGGCGAGCGCGCGGCGTACGGCGTCCGCCTTGCCCTCGCCGCTGACCAGGAACCAGACCGAGGCGGAGTGGCCGAGGGCGGGGTAGGTGAGGGTGACGCGCTCCGGCGGGGGCTTCGGCGAGCCGGTCACGCCGACGGCGATCTGGTCGTCGACGTGCAGCTGCGGGAAGCCGGGGAAGAGCGAGGCGATGTGGCCGTCGGGTCCGATGCCGAGCATGGTCACGAGGAACTCACCGCTGCCCTTGGTGCGCAGCTCCGCGCTGTAGGCCTTGGCGCCCTCGTCCACCGAGCAGGCGGACGACGGCGTCGGCATCTCGTGGATCCGGCTGGCCGGCACCCCGAGCGGCTCGAGGAACGCCTCGCGGGCGCCGCGCGAGTTGCGGTCGGACGAGTCGAGGTCGACGTACCGCTCGTCGCCCCACCAGAAGTCGACCGCGCTCCAGTCGACGGCGGAGGCCGCGCCCAGGCGACCGATCTCGCGGTGGACCTCCTCGGCGATGGTCCCCCCGGTCAGGCAGACGGCGGGTACGCCGCCGGCGGCCTGCGCGTCGGCGATCCGGCTCAGCAGCTCGCCGGCCACCGCGGTCGAGAGGGTCGCCGGGTCGGGCTGGACGTCGACGCGGGGGGACGGGATGGTGTCCATCAGGCCTTCCGATGCTGGTGGTAGTAGTCGATGAGCCCCTGGGTCGACGCGTCCTGCGCGTCGAGGGCCGACCGGTCGCCGGCGATGGCCGGGGCGACCTGGAGCGCGAGCTGCTTGCCGAGCTCGACACCCCACTGGTCGAAGCTGTCGATGCCCCAGACGGCACCCTGGGTGAACGTGATGTGCTCGTAGAGCGCGATCAGCTGGCCCAGCACCGACGGCGTGAGGGCAGGCGCCATGATCGAGGTCGTCGGCCGGTTGCCGGTGAAGGTGCGCGCCGGCACGAGCCGCTCGGCGGTGCCCTCCGCGCGGACCTCGTCGGGCGTCTTGCCGAAGGCCAGCGCCTTGGTCTGGGCGAAGAAGTTCGCGAGGAACAGCTCGTGGACGTCGACGTCGCCGTCCTTCAGGGCGTGCGCGGGGTTGGCGAAGCCGATGAAGTCCGCGGGGATGAGCCGGGTGCCCTGGTGGATGAGCTGGTAGAAGGCGTGCTGGCCGTTGGTGCCGGGCTCGCCCCAGAACACCTCGCCGGTCTCCGTGGTGACCGGCGAGCCGTCCCACCGCACGCCCTTGCCGTTGGACTCCATCGTGAGCTGCTGGAGGTACGCCGGGAAGCGGTGGAGGTACTGGGAGTAGGGCAGCACGGCGTGCGTGTGCGCGCCGAGGAAGTTGGTGTACCAGATGTTCAGCAGGCCCATCTGCGCCGGCACGTTCTGCTCGAGAGGGGCGGTGCGGAAGTGCTCGTCCATGGCGTGGAAGCCGGCCAGGAGCTCGGCGAACCGCTCGGGCCCGATCGCGACCGCGAGCGTCGTACCGATGGCGGAGTCGACCGAGTAGCGGCCGCCGACCCAGTCCCAGAAGCCGAAGGCGTTGTCGGGGTCGATGCCGAAGTCGGCGACCTTGTCGAGCGCGGTGGAGACGGCGACGAAGTGCTTCGCCACGGCGTCCTTGCGGTCGACGCCCGCGCCGAGCCCGTCGAGCAGCCACGACCGGCACAGCCGGGCGTTGGTCAGCGTCTCGAGGGTGCCGAAGGTCTTGCTGGACACCACGAACAGCGTCGTCTCCGGGTCGAGACCGCTCAGCTTCTCGGCCGCGTCGGTCGGGTCGATGTTGCTGATGAACCGGCACTCCAGGCCGTCCTGCCGGTAGGGCTTGAGCGCCTCGTAGGCCATCACCGGCCCGAGGTCCGAGCCGCCGATGCCGATGTTGACGACCGTCGCGATGGGCCGCCCGGTGGCACCCGTCCACTCGCCCGAGCGCACCTTGTCGGCGAACGCGTAGACCCGCGCCAGAACCTCGTGGACGGCAGGTACGACGTCATCCCCGTCGGCCATCACGACGGCGCCCTCCGGCTGCCGGAGCGCGGTGTGCAGTACCGCGCGGCCCTCGGTGCTGTTGATGTGGGCGCCCGCGAACATGGCGTCGCGGCGGGCCTCGACGCCGATCTCGGCGGCCAGGGCGCGCAGCGCCCGCCAGACGTCGGGGGTGAGGAGGTTCTTCGACAGGTCGACGTGGAGGTCGGCCGCCTGGAGCGTCGACTTGCGCACCCAGTCGGCGTCGGCGAGGGCGCCGCGCAGGTCGGGCCGGTAGCCGGCCGCCAGCTCGGTCAGCCGGGCCCAGGCATCCGTCGTGGTCGGGTCGGTGGCGCTCGCGCTCACCGGATCAGACCGCCCGCTCCATCTGGCCCTTGACGGTCTCGACCAGCTCGGTCCAGGAGACCTTGAACTTCTCGACGCCCTCGGTCTCGAGCACGAGGAAGACGTCGGTCAGGTCGACGCCCAGCGCGGACAGGTCGTCGAAGACGCCCTGCGCCTCGGCGCCCCTGCCGCTCACCTGGTCGCCGCCGTTCTCGGCTGACAGCTCGCCGTGGTCGGCAAAGGCCCGCAGCGTCTTCTCCGGCATCGTGTTGACCGTGTCGGCGACGACGAGGTCCGCGACGTACAGCGTGTCGGGGTAGTCCGGGTTCTTCACACCGGTCGAGGCCCAGAGCGGGCGCTGCGGGTTGGCCCCGGCGTCGGCAAGGGCCTTCCAGCGGTCGGACGCGAGCACCTCCTCGAACGCGGCGTACGCGAGGCGGGCGTTGGCGAGCGCGGCCTTGCCGCGGGCGGCCAGCGCCTCGTCGGAGCCGATCTTCTCCAGCCGCGCGTCGATCTCGGTGTCGACGCGCGACACGAAGAAGGAGGCCACCGACTGGATGGTGGCGAGGTCGATGCCCTTGTCCTTGGCCTGCTCGAGACCGGCGATGTAGGCGTCCATCACCTCGCGGTGACGCTCGACGGAGAAGATCAGCGTCACGTTCACCGAGATGCCCTCGGCGATCGCCGCCGTGATCGCCGGCAGCCCCTCCTTGGTGGCGGGGATCTTGATCAGCGCGTTCGGGCGGTCGACGGCGGCCCAGAGAGCCTTCGCCGAGGCGATGGTGGCGTCGGTGTCGTTGGCCAGGGTGGGCTCGACCTCGATAGACACCCGGCCGTCGGCCTTGGTGGATCGCGCGACCGGCGCGAGGATGTCGCAGGCGTTGCGGACGTCCTCGGTGGTCAGCTCGAAGATCACCTCGTCGACGTCCTTGCCGGCGGCGACGAGGTCGCGCACCTGCTGGTCGTAGCGCTCGCCGTCGGCGATCGCGCCCGCGAAGATGGTCGGGTTGGTCGTCACGCCGACGACCGAGCTCTTCTCGACGAGCTCGGCCAGGTTGCCGGTCTCGATGCGCTCGCGCGACAGGTCGTCGAGCCAGATGGACACCCCGGCGTCGGACAGGGCCTTCAGACGGTCCGTCATTGATCCTCCTCGATAGGTGCCGACCGGCTCGTGGTGGTCGCCGGTCGGCGTTGTCAGTGGTGACCCTTGGCGGTGGCCAGGGTCTCCTTGGCCGCGCTCACGACGGCCTCGGGGGTGAAGCCGTACTCGCGGAACAGCGTGGCGGCATCGGCGCTCGCGCCGAAGTGGTCGATGCTGACGATGCGGCCGGCATCGCCGACGTACTCGCGCCACCCCTGCTTGACGCCGGCCTCGACGGAGACGCGGGCCTTCACGGTGGGCGGGATGACCGAGTCGCGGTAGGCCTGCGTCTGCTCCTCGAACCACTCCTGGCACGGCATCGACACGACGCGCGCGTTGATGCCCTCGGCCTTGAGCTGCTCGCGGGCGGCGACGGCGAGCTGCACCTCGGACCCCGTCGCGATTAGTACGACGTCGGGCTCGCCGCCCTCGGCGTCGATGAGGACGTAGCCGCCCTTGGCGACGTGCTCGGTCGTCGCGAAGCCGTCGGCGCCGCGAGGGAACGTCGGCAGGTTCTGGCGGGACAGGATGAGCGCGTGCGGCCGGTCGGCCAGCGCGAGGGCGGCGCCCCACACGGCCGAGGTCTCGTTGGCGTCCGCCGGCCGGACCACGTCGAGACCCGGGATGGCGCGCAGGGCGGCGAGGTGCTCGATCGGCTGGTGGGTCGGGCCGTCCTCGCCGAGACCGATGGAGTCGTGGGTCCAGACGTGGATGACCGGTGCGCCCATCAGCGCACCTACACGGACCGCGCCGCGCATGTAGTCGGAGAACTGCAGGAAGGTGCCGCCGAAGACCCGGGTGCCACCGTGGACGGCGATGCCGTTCATGATCGCGCCCATGCCGTGCTCGCGGATGCCGAAGTGCAGCACCCGGCCGTGCAGCGGGTCGCCCTCCCACTCGCCGGTGGAGCGGTCCTTCGGGATGAACGAGGCCGCGCCCTTGATCGTGGTGTTGTTCGAGCCCGCGAGGTCGGCGGAGCCGCCCCACAGCTCCGGCATGATCTCGGCGATCGCGTTGATGACCTTGCCCGAGGCCGCGCGGGTGGCGAGGCCCTTCGGGTCGGCCTCGAAGACGGGCAGCGCCGCGTCGAGGCCCTCGGGGACGGCGCGCTTGCGCATCCGGGCCAGGAGGGCGGCACCGTCGGGGTTGGCCGCGGCCCACGCGGACTGCTTCTCGTCCCACTCGGCGGCGAGCGCCTTGCCGCGCTCGACCAGGCCGCGGGTGTGGGCGATGACCTCGTCGGGGACCTCGAACTTCTTCTCGGGGTCGAAGCCGAGGACCTTCTTCGTGGCGATGATCTCGTCGTCGCCGAGGGCACTGCCGTGCGCGGCCTCGGTGTTCTGTGCGTTCGGTGCGGGCCAGGCGATGACCGTGCGCAGCACGATGAGCGAGGGCTTGTCCGTGACGGCCTCGGCCGCCTTCAGAGCCTCGTGGAGGGCCGGGACGTCCTCGTCGTAGCCGCCGCCGTCGTACGCGGCACCGTTGTCGGTCCAGTCGACGGTCTGGACATGCCAGCCGTAGGCCTCGTAGCGCTTCGCGACATCCTCGCTGAAGGCGACGTCGGTGTCGCCCTCGATCGAGATGCGGTTGCGGTCGTAGATCATCGTGAGGTTGCCGAGCTCCTGGGTGCCGGCGATCGAGGACGCCTCGCCGGAGACGCCCTCCTCCAGGTCGCCGTCGGAGCAGAGGGCGTAGACGTGGTGGTCGAAGAGCGACTCGCCCTCGGGGGCGTCGGGGTCGAGCAGACCGCGTTCGCGCCGGGCGGCCATCGCCATGCCGACGGCGTTCGCGACGCCCTGGCCGAGCGGGCCGGTGGTGACCTCGACGCCGGCGGTGTGCCCGAACTCCGGGTGGCCGGGGGTCTTGCTGCCCCAGGTGCGCAGCGCCTCGAGGTCGGAGAGCTCGAGGCCGAACCCGCCGAGGTAGAGCTGGGTGTAGAGCGTGATCGAGCTGTGGCCGCAGGACAGGACGAAGCGGTCACGCCCCATCCAGTCGGGGTTCGCGGGGTCGTGCCGCATCACCTTCTGGAACAGCAGGTACGCCGCCGGGGCGAGGCTCATGGCCGTGCCGGGATGGCCGTTCCCGACCTTCTGCACGGCGTCCATGGCCAGCACTCGGGCGGTGTCGACCGCACGCTTGTCGAGGTCGGTCCACTCCAGCTCCGGGATCATGTGTCCGAGCCTATCTAGGCGATCGGAGCGAGCGACAGCGCCGGGCGAGGAACGAGACCGGGCGCTGGCCGCGAGCGAGGGAGCAAGCCGCGCAGCGGCAGTGACGTGACGAAGCCGACAGGCCGTCCGGGTCGACGTCACGTGCCCTCGAAGCGGGAACGGGAGATGAACGCGGCTACACTCCCTGACCGTGACTGCCGTCGATCCCGCGCGCCCCGAGCTGGGCGACCGCAGGCTCGTTCGAGGCGTCAACGGGATGGTCGCGGCCGACGAGCGTGCCGGTCTCCGTGACGTGGTCATGGCCTACGTCGGGCTGACCAAGCCCCGGGTCATCGAGCTGCTGCTCCTGACGACCGTGCCGGTGATGTTCTTCGCCGCGCGGGGCGTGCCGTCGCTCGGGCTGGTCGTCGCCACCGTCATCGGCGGCACCCTCTCGGCCGGCTCCGCCTCGGTCTTCAACTGCGTCTACGACCGCGACATCGACGAGCAGATGCGTCGTACCCGTCGCCGGGCGCTGCCGCGCCACATCGTCACGCCGGTCTCGGCGCTGCTGTTCGGCACCGTCCTGGGGGTCCTGTCGACGGTCGTGCTTGCCCTGTGGGTCAACCCGCTCTCGGCGGTGCTCTCGGTGGGTGCCAACGCGTTCTACGTGCTGGTCTACACGATGCTGCTCAAGCGTCGTACGACCCAGAACATCGTGTGGGGCGGGATCGCCGGGTGCTTCCCGGCCCTGATCGGCTGGACGGCCGTCACCGACCGCCTCTCGTGGGCGCCGATCGTGCTGTTCCTGGTGGTCTTCTTCTGGACCCCGCCGCACACCTGGGCGCTGGCGCTGCGCTACCGCGAGGACTACGCCAACGTCGACGTGCCGATGCTGCCCGTCGTGAAGTCGGCCCGCAGCGTCGCCCGCCAGATCGTCGTCTACTCGTGGGTGATGGTCGCGACCTCGCTGGCCCTCTGGCCGATCGCGAGCACCGGCTGGTTCTACCCCGCCGCCGCGGCCGTGCTGGGTGCCGTGTTCCTCGTCCAGGCCCACCGGATGCTGGCCAGGACCAAGGACACCGAGGACCTCTCCCGCATCCAGCCGATGCACCTCTTCCACAGCAGCAACCTGTACCTGTCGCTGCTGTTCGTCGCCGTCGCGATCGACCCGCTCATCCGGTAGGGCGCTCGGGCGGTCGGGGTCGGCGGTCGGGGTCGTGCCGCTGTAACACGTCGTCCGCGGAACATGTCGCCTGTCGGCCTCTGTAGAAGGTCGCTGCAACCACGTACAAGAGCAGTGAGCGACGTACTACTTCGCCGGACAACGTGTTGCAGCGCCAGACAACGTGTTGCAGCGCCCGACGGGCCCGGACCCCGCCCGCCGCCCCTCGGAGCGCCCGAGCCTCAGCCTCGCGGTCGGGTCGCGAGCACCACGCGGGCGAGGCCGGCGGCGGTGAGAGCGGCGCCGAGCATGTGCAGGCCCACGACGAACGCCGGGAGCCCGGTCTCGTACTGGATCCAGCCGACGACCCCCTGGAGCAGCTCGACGACCAGGAGCGCACCGGAGACGAGGCGCAGGTAGCGGTCGCGCCAGGCGAGGAGGAGGAGCGCCAGCGTCAGCGCGACGAGCACGTCGACGGCGTACGCGTGGAGGTGGGAGACGGTCGCCGGGTCGAAGCCGTTGCGCTTGGAGTGGATGTCGCCCGCGTGCGGGCCCGAGCCGGTGACGACCGTGCCGAGCCACAGCACGACCCAGCCGGCCACGAAGGTGACGATCGCCAGCGTCGAGATCGCGCGGCCGGCCGCCTCACGGCGTGGCGACCAGACGATGTCGACCAGCCACACGCACAGGCACACCATCGCCATCGAGGCGAGCAGGTGGAGGGCGACGACCCACGGGTTGAGCTTCGTGAGCACGCTGATGCCGCCGATGACCGCCTGCAGGGGGATGCCGAGAGCGATGCCGATCGCCAGCCGGCGTACGGCGCCGCGGTGCTGCCACGCGGCGATGACCACGGCCACGGCGACCGCGACCAGCACGTAGGTGAGCATGCGGTTGGTGAACTCGATGAACTTGTTGATGCTCAGGGCGCCATGGGGGACGAGGCCGCCGCTCTGGCAGTCGGGCCAGGTGGGGCAGCCGAGCCCCGAGCTGGTCAGCCGGACCACGCCGCCGGTCACGACGAGGACCATGTTCGCGACGAGGTTCGCCACGGTCAGCGGGACGAGGTGCGCGCGCAGCCAGTCGATGCCGTGCCGCCCCGCGCGCGCCGCCTGCTCGGTGCTGGTCACTCCCACCTGAACGTCCTCGCGGTCAGCACCGACCCGACGACCGCCCAGGCCAGCATGATGCCGAGCCCGGCCCAGTCGATCCGGCCGTCGTCGAAGGCGCGCCGCACGGCCTCGCCGAGGGCGCCGGAGGGCAGCACCTTCGTGACGTGCCCGAACGCGCCGTACGACGACGCGGGCAGCACCACTGCGCCGCCGGCCAGCAGCAGCAGGTAGATGAGGTTGGCGGCGGCGAGCGTCGCCTCGGCGCGCAGGACGCCGGCCACGAACAGGCCGAGCGAGGCGAACGCGGCCGTGCCGAGGACGCAGGCGAGCACGAAGCCCACGATCCCGGCGAGGCAGACGGTCGGCGACCAGCCGAGCGCGACGCCGACCGCGCCGATCACGACCAGCTGCAGCAGCTCGACGATGACCAGCGCGAGCACCTTGCCGGCCAGCAGGCCGATCCGGGGGAGCGGCGAGGCGCCGAGCCGCTTGATCACGCCGTAGCGCCGCTCGAAGCCCGTCGCGATCGCGAGCGAGGTGAACGCCGTCGACATGATCGCCAGGGCGAGCACCCCGGGCGTGAAGATGTCGACGAGCGGCCGCGACTCGTGCAGGTGGAGGTGCTTGCCGCCGGTGACGCAGCCGATCAGGACGATGACCGGGATGACGACGGCGATCAGGAGCTGCTCGCCGTTGCGCAGCATCAGCCGCGACTCCATCGAGGCCTGGGCGAGGATCTGCCGGCCCAGCGGAGCGGCGCCGGGGCGTGGGGTGAGGTCAGTCATGCGTCTCCTCCTCCAGCCCGCGGCCGGTCACCTCGAGGAACACGTCCTCGAGGGTGCGCGAGGCGAAGTCGATCGACTCCAGGCCGATCCCGTGGTCGGAGCTCCAGCCGCCGACGGCGACCCGCAGCGCCGCCTCGGCGTCGTCGCTGAGCTCCCGGTCCACGACGAGCCGCACGGTCGCGGACGACCCGCGGGTCAGCTCCTCGGTGGTGCCCGAGGCGACCATCCGACCCTTGTCGATGATGTGGACCCGGTCGGCGAGGCGCTCGGCCTCCTCCAGGTAGTGCGTCGTCAGCACCACCGTGACGCCGGAGTCGCGCAGCTCGCGCAGCAGCTCCCAGGTCGTACGACGGGCGGCGGGGTCCATGCCCGCGGTCGGCTCGTCGACGAAGACCAGCTCCGGTCGCCCGACCAACGCCATGGCCAGACCGAGGCGCTGCTGCTGGCCGCCCGACAGCCGCCGGTACGGCGTACGTCCGCACTCGTGCAGGGAGAGCCGCTCGACCAGCTCGCCGACCGGGAGCGGGTTCGCGTGGAGGCGGGCGACGTGGCGCAGCATCTCCTCGGCCTTCACGCCGGACCAGGCGCCCTGGCCCTGAAGCATCACGCCGATCCGGGGAAGCAGCTCGCGCCGGTCGCGGACGGGATCGAGGCCGAGCACGCGGACCGACCCGCCCTGCGGGCGGCGGTAGCCCTCGCAGGTCTCGAGGGTCGTGGTCTTGCCGGCGCCGTTCGGCCCGAGGACCGCCGTGATGGAGCCGGACTCGACCGTCAGCGACAGTCCGTCGACGGCGGTCTTGTCGGCGTACCTCATCACCAGGCCGTCGACCACGACGGCGGCAGAGGGACTTGCGGGCACCCGGGGAGTGTAGGGCGCGCGTCCTAGACCTACTCTGTCGCCCGTGAACACCGTGGTCTCAGGCGTGATCCTCGCCATGTGCGCGATCACCGTCGTGATCGCGCTCGTGCACCTGGTGCGGGACCGCCCGGCCGAGGACGGCATGTACATCCTGCTCGGGATCCTCGAGCTCGTGCTGCTGATCCAGCTGGTCTGGGGCGCGATCGCCTTCGCCACGACCGGCCGCGACGTGTCCGGCGTCCTGTTCTTCGCCTACCTGGTCGGTGTGTGCGTCGCCGCGCCGATCGGGGCGTTCTGGTCGCTGGCCGAGCGCAGCCGCGGCGGCACGGCCGTCCTGCTCGTCGCGGTGGTCACCATCGCCGCCCTCCAGGCCCGCCTGTGGTCGATCTGGCACGGTGCGCATGCCTGAGACCGAGACGGAGCACCCCGACCACAACGCGATGCGCACCGGCTGGGGCCGCGCGCTGATCTTCGTGTACGGCGTCTTCGTGGTCGCGGCGACCGGGCGCTCGGTCGTGCAGATCGCGACCGACTTCGGCAAGGCGCCGCTGGCCTACGTCCTGTCGGCCCTCGCGGCGGTGCTCTACATCGTCGCCACCGTCTGCCTCCTGCGCGGCGGCCGCACCGCCTGGCGCGTCGCCTCGGTCTCGGTCGTGGTCGAGGCCGTGGGCGTGATCGGCATCGGCGCGCTCAGCTACGCCGTCACCAGCCTGTTCCCCGACAAGACGATCTGGTCGCACTTCGGCCAGGGCTACGGCTACGTCCCGCTCGTCCTGCCGTTCTTCGGCATCGCCTGGCTGCGTCACACGCGCGCGGCCGTCTGACCAGCCCCGCTACACCTCCGCGCCCGAGGTGACCGAGCCGCCCTCGGAGTCGGTCGGGATGGTCCCGAAGACGGCCGGCGGCTCGCGCCACAGGTCGGGGAGCGTGCCCTCGCGCGCCTGCCGGACCGCGCGCCAGACCCGCTCCGGGGTGCACGGCAGGTCGACGTGGCGGACGCCGAGGTGGGAGAGCGCGTCCACGACGGCGTTCTGCACGGCCGGCGTGGAGCCGATGGTCGCCGACTCGCCGATGCCCTTGGCGCCGAGCGGGTTCAGCGGCGTCGGCGTCTCGGTGTTGAGGGTGGTGAACGAGATCGCGTCGGGCGCGCCCGGGATGCAGTAGTCGGCGAACGTCGAGGTGAGCGGGTTGCCCTCGGCGTCGTACACCATCTCCTCCCACAGGGCCTGGGAGATGCCCTGCAGCGCGCCGCCGTGCTGCTGGCCGGTGACCAGGAGCGGGTTGAGGATCGTCCCGCAGTCGTCGACCGCGACGTGGCGAAGGGGAGTCACGCGGCCGGTCTCGGTGTCGACCTCGACCACCGAGACGTGGGCGCCGAACGGGAACGTCGCGGCGCTGAGCGTGAAGTCGAAGGTGTCCGAGAGGCCGTCGTGGTCGCGGTGGGCGCGCTGCGCCACCTCGCGCCAGGAGACGCGGGCGTCCGGCACCCCGCCGACGGCGAACCCGTCCTCGCCGAGCTCGATGTCCTCGACCGAGGCCTCCAGCAGCTCGGCCGCGACCTCGACCGCCTTGTCGTAGATCAGGTCGGCGGTCCCACGCACCGCGCTGCCGCCGATCTGCAGCGAGCGCGAGCCGCCGGTCCCGCCGCCGCTGCGCACCTGCGCGGTGTCGGACTGGACGAGCCGGATCCGCTCCATCGGGATGCCGAGCCGGTCCGCCACGATCATGGCGTACGACGTGGCATGGCCCTGCCCGTGCGCCGACGTACCGGCCCTGACCGTCGCGAAGCCCTCGGCGTCGACGTCGATGGCGGCGAACTCGCTGCCGCCGAAGCCGGTCACCTCGACGTACGTCGCGATGCCGATGCCGAGCTGACGGACCGCTCCGGTCTCGCGTCGCCTGCGCTGCTCCTCGCGGAACCTGTCCACCTCAGCGACGCGCAGCGCCTCGGTCAGCGGGCGGTCGTAGTCGCCGACGTCGTAGGTGGTGCCGACGGCGGTCGTGTAGGGGAACTCGTCGGGCGCGACGAAGTTGCGACGACGGATCTCCTCCGGCGCCAGCCCGACCTCGGCGGCGGCGACGTCCATCAGGCGCTCGATCATCGCGGCCGCCTCGGGCCGTCCGGCGCCACGGAACGCGCCCATCGGCGCGGTGTTCGTGAGTGTCGAGATCGCGGCGTAGGTCAGCGCGGGGACGCGGTAGACGCCGGTCACCATCATGTGGGTGGGCCCGAGCACGAACGAGCCGCCGAAGCCGCCGTACGCACCGCAGTCGCCGACGAGCCGGAGCCGTACGCCGAGGATGCGGCCGTCGTCGTCGAGCCCCATCTCGGCGTACTGGACCTGGCCGCGGCTCTGCATCGACAGCATCGCCTCGCTGCGGGTCTCCGCCCACTTGACCGGGCGTCCCAGCGCGAGGGCGGCCGCGACCACCGCGCCGTGCTCGGGCGCGACGCCGGCCTTGCCGCCGAAGGCGCCGCCGACGTGCGGCGCGATGACCCGGACCTGCTCGGGCGGCAGGCCGGTGAGCTGCGCGAGCTGGTCGCGAGCCCCGTGCGGGTGCTGGGTGCTGACGTGGACCGTGAGCGCGGCGTCGTCGCCCACCGAGCCCGGCCGCGCCGCGATGGCGTGGGCCTCCATCGGTGCGGTCGCGACGCGCTGGTTCTCCATCCGGACCCGTACGACGCGGGCCCCGGCGGGCCAGGGCTCGGACTGGTCGTCGTCCTTGCGGGACCCGGCGACGTTGCTGCCGAGCTCCTCGAACTGCAGCGGCGCGCCGGGTGACAGCGCGGCCTCGACGTCGGCGACGGCCTCCAGCGGCTCGTAGTCGACGTCGACCAGCTCGGCCGCGTCGACCGCGGCCCTGAGCGTCTCGGCGACGACCAGCGCGACCGGGTCGCCGACGTACCGGACCCTGGCGGCCGACAGGACGCCGCGCTCGGTCGCCGGGTTGACCCCGGCGAAGCGGGGGAAGGGCCGGTCGGGATCGACCAGGTCGGCCGCGGTGAAGACGTGCACGACTCCGGGCGCGGTCGCCGCCTCGGCGACGTCGATCGACGCGACGCGGGCGTGCGCGAGCGGGCTGCGCACGAACACCGCGTGGAGCTGGTCGGGATCCTGCAGGTTGTCGACGAAGGTCGATCGGCCGACGAGGAGATCGGGGTCCTCCACCCGCCGGACCTGGGTGCCCAGGATCGAACCTGCCATCGACGCGCTCCTCGTGGTCTCCCGTGCCTGCCGGCCCATCCTCTCGTGGCAGGGTTGGCCGAAGGTTTGGACGGGTCCGCGGAGGTCTCGGAGCCGGTAAGGCTGACCTTCCTTGAACACCGGGAAGCAATAACGCCACAATCGTGTTGTGGAATTCGTGGACCGAGCAGCGAACGTCGCCGTCGGCGACGCTCCGACCCGTGAGCGGGTCGCTCGGTTCATCCTGGAGTCGGGCCCCTCGACGGCGGCCGCGCTGGCCGAGCGCCTCGACCTGACCCCGGCAGCAGTACGCCGCCACCTCGACCTGCTCCTCGACGAGGGAGCGGTCGAGGCACGCGACCCGAAGACGGTCGGTCCCGCCGGCTCGCGCCGCCGCGGACGTCCCGCCAAGGTCTTCGCGCTCACCGAGCGCGGCCGCGACCGCTTCGAGAAGCAGTACGACGACCTGGCGGTCGAGGCGCTGCGGTTCCTGCACGAGGCGGCCGGCGAGGGCGCCGTACGCGCCTTCGCGGAGCGGCGGGCCTCCTTCATCGAGGAGCGCTTCTCCCAGGTCGCCGACGCCCACCCGGGCGCGACGCCCGCGGAGGTGCTGGCGATGGTGTTCTCCGACCAGGGGTACGCCGCCAGCGTGCGGCAGCTGCCGATCGTGGGCGCGGGGGAGCAGCTGTGCCAGCAGCACTGCCCGGTCTCCCACGTCGCCCACGAGTTCCCCCAGCTGTGCGAGGCCGAGACCGAGGCCATCGGCCGGGTCCTCGGCACCCACGTCCAGCGGCTGGCGACGATCGCCCACGGCGACGGCGTCTGCACCACCTGCATCCCGGTCTCGACAAGCTCGACCACCGAGCGGAAGAAGGAGAGGGTCTGACATGACCTCGATCGAAGAGCTGAACCCCGAGCTGAAGGGCATCGGTCGCTATGAGTTCGGCTGGGCCGACAAGGACGACGCCGGCTCGGTGGCCACCCGTGGCCTCAACGAGGCCGTGGTCCGGGACATCTCCGAGAAGAAGAGCGAGCCGCAGTGGATGCTCGACCTGCGCCTGAAGGGCCTGAAGCTCTTCGGCCGCAAGCCGATGCCGACCTGGGGCTCGGACCTCAGCGCGATCGACTTCGACAACATCAAGTACTTCGTCCGCTCCACCGAGAAGCAGGCGGCCTCCTGGGACGACCTGCCCGAGGACATCAAGAGCACCTACGACAAGCTCGGCATCCCGGAGGCGGAGAAGCAGCGCCTCGTCGCGGGCGTCGCCGCGCAGTACGAGTCGGAGGTCGTCTACCACCAGATCCGCGAGGACCTGGAGGAGCAGGGCGTCATCTTCGTCGACACCGACACCGCGCTGAAGCAGCACGAGGATCTCTTCAAGGAGTACTTCGGCACCGTCATCCCGGTGGGCGACAACAAGTTCGCCGCGCTCAACACCTCGGTGTGGTCCGGCGGCTCGTTCATCTACGTGCCCAAGGGCGTCCACGTGGACATCCCGCTGCAGGCCTACTTCCGGATCAACACCGAGAACATGGGCCAGTTCGAGCGGACGCTGATCATCGTCGACGAGGACGCCTACGTCCACTACGTCGAGGGCTGCACCGCCCCGATCTACTCCAGCGACTCGCTGCACTCCGCGGTCGTCGAGATCGTGGTGAAGAAGGGCGGCCGCTGCCGCTACACGACCATCCAGAACTGGTCGAACAACGTCTACAACCTCGTCACCAAGCGCGCGACCTGCGAGGCCGGCGCGACGATGGAGTGGGTCGACGGCAACATCGGCTCCAAGGTGACGATGAAGTACCCCGCCGTCTACCTGATGGGTGAGCACGCCAAGGGCGAGACGCTCTCGATCGCCTTCGCGGGCGAGGGCCAGCACCAGGACGCCGGCGCCAAGATGGTGCACGCCGCTCCGCACACGAGCTCCAGCATCCTGAGCAAGTCGGTCGCGCGCGGCGGTGGCCGTACGTCGTACCGCGGGCTGATCCAGGTCAACGAGGGCGCGCACGGCTCGAAGTCGAACGTGCTGTGCGACGCGCTGCTGGTCGACCAGGTCAGCCGCTCCGACACCTATCCGTACGTCGACATCCGCGAGGACGACGTGTCCATGGGCCACGAGGCGTCCGTCTCGAAGGTCTCCGACGACCAGCTCTTCTACCTCATGTCACGCGGCATGGAGCAGGACGAGGCGATGGCGATGATCGTGCGCGGCTTCGTCGAGCCGATCGCCAAGGAGCTGCCGATGGAGTACGCCCTGGAGCTGAACCGACTGATCGAGCTGCAGATGGAGGGCGCTGTCGGATGACGGCCGAGGTTGTGGAGCAGGCGCTCGAGAAGGTCGAGTCGCACCTGCATCCGGAGGGTTCCTTCGACGTCGACGCCCACGAGGTGCCGACGGGTCGCGAGGAGATCTGGCGGTTCACCCCGCTCAAGCGCCTGCGCGGTCTCCACCAGGACGTGGAGTTCACCGGTGCGCTGAAGGCGACCCGTCAGACCGAGCCGGGCCTGACCGTCGAGACGGTGCCGACCGCGGACGTCCGCGGTGTCAGCGGCTTCGTGCCGACCGACCGGATCGCCGCGCGCGCCCTGTCGGCCGTCGCTGAGAGCACGCTGGTGACGGTGCCGGTCGAGGCCGACCTGGCCGAGCCGTTCATCGTCACGCTGACCGGCACCTCGGCCGACCCCGTCGCCGAGCACGTCGTGATCCGCGCGGGCCGTCACTCGCGGGCGACGGTGGTCCTGCGCTACGAGGGCACGGCCACGCTCGCCGACAACGTCGAGATCGTCGTCGAGGACGGCGCCCAGCTCACCGTGGTCTCGGTCGACGACTGGGCCGACGACGCGGTGCGGGCCGGCCACCGGCACATCAACGTGGGTCGCGACGCGCAGTTCAAGCACGTCGACATCACCTTCGGGGGCGACGTGGTGCGCAACGACACCACCGCCGAGTACGCCGGACCCGGCGGCTCGGTCGAGATGCTCGGTCTGTACTTCGCCGACGAGGGCCAGCACATCGAGCACCGCCTCTTCGTCGACCACACCGCGCCCAAGACCAAGAGCCACGTGGTCTACAAGGGCGCGCTCCAGGGTCAGGGCGCGCACACCGTGTGGATCGGCAACGTGCTGATCCGCAAGGAGGCCGAGGGCATCGAGACCTACGAGGAGAACCGCAACCTGGTCCTCTCCGACGGCTGCCAGGCCGACTCGGTGCCGAACCTCGAGATCGAGACCGGCGAGATCGAGGGCGCGGGTCACGCGTCCGCGACCGCGCGCTTCGACGACGAGCAGCTGTTCTACCTGCGCTCGCGCGGCATCTCCGAGAAGGAGGCGCAGCGGCTGGTGGTGCACGGCTTCTTCAACGACCTGATCCGTCAGGTCGGCGTGCCCGAGCTCGAGGAGAGCCTGGCCGCGACCGTCGAGGCCGAGCTGGCCAAGAACGTGGCGGGGGTCCTGTGAGCTTCGAGCGGGTGGCGGCGGTTGCCGACGTACCCGACGACGAGGGCATCAAGGTCACCGTCGACCGGTACGACGTCGTGCTCGCCCGTTGTGGCGAGGAGGTCCTGGCGCTCCAGGACCTCTGCTCGCACGCCGAGGTCGCCCTGTCGGAGGGCGAGGTCGAGGACTGCACGGTCGAGTGCTGGCTGCACGGCTCGCGATTCGACCTCCGCACCGGCAAGCCCACCGGACTTCCCGCGACCGAGCCGGTCGCCACCTTCCCTGTAGAGATCCGTGGTGAGGACGTCTACGTCGACACCACGACCACCCTGAACGGAGTCACCCCCGCATGAGCACCCTCGAGATCAAGGACCTCCAGGTCTCCGTGGACACCGAGGACGGTGCCAAGGAGATCCTCAAGGGCGTCACGCTGACCATCAAGTCCGGCGAGACGCACGCGATCATGGGCCCCAACGGGTCGGGCAAGTCGACCACGGCGTACTCCATCGCCGGCCACCCGAAGTACGACATCACCGGCGGCGAGGTGCTCCTCGACGGCGAGAACGTCCTGGAGATGAGCGTCGACGAGCGCGCCCGCGCCGGCCTCTTCCTGGCCATGCAGTACCCCGTCGAGGTGCCCGGCGTCTCGATGGCGAACTTCCTGCGCACCGCCAAGACCGCGCTCGACGGCGAGGCCCCCAAGCTGCGCACCTGGGTCAAGGACGTCAACGGCGCCCTGGACCGGATGAACCTCGACCCCGCGTTCTCGCAGCGCTCGGTCAACGAGGGCTTCTCCGGCGGTGAGAAGAAGCGCGCCGAGATCGCGCAGCTAGACGTGCTCGACCCGAAGTTCGCGATCCTCGACGAGATCGACTCCGGCCTCGACATCGACGCGCTGAAGGTCGTCTCCGACGGCATCAACGACTACGTCGCCCGCGAGGCCAAGGGCCTGCTGCTGATCACGCACTACACGCGGATCCTGCGCTACGTGAAGCCCGACGTCGTCCACGTCTTCGTCGACGGGCGGATCGCCGAGTCCGGCGGTCCCGAGCTGGCCGAGGAGCTCGAGGCGACCGGCTACGAGCGGTTCATCCCGGCCAAGGCCTAGGTCTCGAGCCGGTCGCTTCGCGACCTCCTCGACCCACGAGTGAGAAAGGTGGTGCAGATGAAGGGCTTGCTTCCGGAGCTGGAGGTCATCCGCAAGGACTTCCCGATCCTCGAGCGGCGACTGGCGGGCGACGTGCCGCTGGTCTACCTGGACAGCGCGAACACCTCGCAGAAGCCGCAGATCGTGATCGACACGATGGTCGACCACCTCGAGCGGCACAACGCGAACATCGCGCGCGCCATGCACCAGCTCGGCGCCGAGTCGACCGAGGCCTTCGAGGCCGCCCGCGACAAGGTGGCGGCCTTTATCGGAGCACCCGACCGCGACGAGGTGATCTTCACCAAGAACGCCTCGGAGGCGCTCAACCTGGTGGCGAGCACGGTGCCGCTGCGCGAGGGCGACCGTGTGGTGATCACCGAGATGGAGCACCACTCCAACATCGTCCCGTGGCAGCTGGCGACCCAGCGCTCCGGCGCGGAGCTGCGCTGGTTCGGGGTGACCGACGAGGGCCTGCTCGACACCTCGCACGTCGAGGAGCTGATCACCGAGCGCACCAAGGTCGTCTCGGTGACCTGGGTGTCGAACATGCTCGGCACGATCAACCCGATCGCGGCACTCGCCAAGCGTGCCCACGCCGTCGGCGCGCTCCTGGTCGTCGACGCCTCGCAGGCCGCGCCGCAGCTGCCCATCGACCTCGCGTCGATGCCCGCCGACGAGCGGCCCGACCTGCTCGCCTTCACCGGCCACAAGGTCGTCGGACCCACCGGCATCGGGGTGCTGTGGGGCTCGCGTGAGGTGCTGGACTCGCTCCCGCCGTTCCTGGGCGGTGGCGAGATGATCGCGACGGTGAGCATGGAGCGGTCGACGTACGCGCCGATCCCGCACAAGTTCGAGGCCGGCACCCCGCCGATCGTCGAGGCGGTCGGGCTGGGCGCGGCGGTCGAGTACCTCGGCCACATCGGCCTCGACGCGATCCACGCGCACGAGCAGGCCGTGACCGGCTACGCGCTCGACGGGCTGCGGAGCGTGAAGGGCCTCACGGTGCTCGGCCCGCTGGATCCGGCGCTGCGCGGGGGAGCGATCTCCTTCGAGCTCGAGGGCGTCCACCCGCACGACATCGCACAGGTGCTCGACAGCCGCGGCATCGCCGTCCGCGCCGGTCACCACTGCGCCAAGCCGGCACACGCCCGCTTCGGCGTACAGGCCTCCACGCGCATGTCGTCGTACCTCTACACGACGCCCGCGGAGATCGACGCCCTCGTCGAGGGTTTGGAATACACGCGCTCGTACTTCAAGTTGGACTGATGATGACTGCGACACCAGATCTGGATGCCCTCTACCAGGAGATCATCCTCGACCACTACAAGCACCCGCACGGCAAGGGGCTCCGCGACGAGTTCGAGGCCGAGGTGCACCACGTCAACCCGACCTGTGGCGACGAGATCACCCTGCGGGTTCACCTCGAGGACGGCGTGGTCGAGGACATCTCCTACGACTCGCTCGGCTGCTCGATCTCGCAGGCGTCCGCGTCGGTGCTCTACGACCTGCTCAAGGGCAAGAGCGTGGACGAGGCGATGGCGATCCACGCCAGCTTCCAGGAGCTGATGCAGGGCAAGGGTCAGCTCGAGCCGGACGAGGACGTCCTCGAGGACGGCATCGCCTTCGCCGGTGTCGCCAAGTTCCCCGCTCGCGTGAAGTGCGCACTACTCTCGTGGATGGCGTGGAAGGACGCGACCGCTCAATCCCTGGAGGGAAACGATGACTGAGTCCACCGCCGGCGCCACCACCGTCGACGACGTCACCGAGGCGATGAAGGACGTCGTCGACCCCGAGCTCGGCATCAACGTCGTCGACCTCGGGCTCGTCTACGGCGTGCACGTCGACGAGGGGTCGAACGTCGTGCTCGACATGACGCTCACCTCGGCCGCCTGCCCGCTCACCGACGTGATCACCGACCAGACCGAGGCCGCCCTCGAGGGCATGGCCAACGACGTCGCGATCAACTGGGTCTGGATGCCGCCGTGGGGTCCCGACAAGATCACCCCCGACGGCCGCGAGCAGCTCCGCGCACTCGGTTTCAACGTCTGATCCCTCGGGCATGCCCCCTGCATGAGCTGGGAGCAGTACGACCGGCCGGTCGTCGTACCCGACGAGGCGGCGATCGCCCGCTACTGGGGCGACCTCCGGGCGAGGATGAAGGCGACGTACGCCGCACCGCGGGCTACGACCTGGGGCACGGCCGAGGGCACGGGCTGGCACCCGTGGGTCGACGACCATCCCGAGACGGTCGCCTTCGGGACGACCCCCGAGGAGGTCGACGACGAGGTCGCGCTGCTCAGCGGCCGCGTGAAGACCGCGTGGTCGCGCCCGAAGGTGTTCTTCGACGGCATCGGCCCCGAGCGCACGGTGGGAGACATCGCGCTGGTGCTCGGTCGGGACGGCCGTCCGGCGCTCGCCGTGACCGTCGACGCGGTGAGCGTCGCCCGCTTCGGCGACGTGACCGAGGAGTACGCCGAGGCGGAGGCGCTCGGCGACTTCACGCTGGCCGACTGGCGGGCGGTCACCAACGCGCGGTTCGCTGCCGAGACCGGCCTCGAGCTGCGCGACGACGACCTGCTCTACCTGCTGCGGATCAGCGTGGTGTGAGCCTCAGCGGTACTTCGCGTCGGTGTAGGCGCGCAGCCTGCGCAGGAACCACCGGAACGCCAGGTCCGAGACCACACCGCTGATCGGCATGAGGTGGCGGCCCGGGCCGTCGACCGCCAACGCGAGGGTCCAGGTGAGTCGGCAGCCCTCGGCGGTCGGCTCGACGTCGTACCTCTCGGCGAATGCGCTGATCGACCGCTCCGACGCCTCGTTGAACCGGAAGGCCATCTGCGTGTGCGGCTCCCACACGAGGAACTCCTCGCTGCCGACCAGGCCGCCGAGCATCCGGACCGTGCGGGTCGTGCCGACGACCGGCGGCAGGGGAGAGGTCCACTCGACGTGGCGGATGACCTTGGCCCAGCGCGGCCACGCGTTGGCGTCGGCGAACACGTCGAAGAGCTGCTCCGGGGTGATCCGGAGGTCCACCGAGTTGCTGTAGCGGTGCTTCGCGGTGTCCACGAACTCCACGCCGACCTTCTCGCACTGGTGCATCGCCATGGCCTCAGACTAGAACACGTTCTTGTTCGACGGCGTTCGGGCGGGAGTAGGCGCGTGAGCACTACCGTGGCACCGTGACCGACCCGGCAGTGATCGAGATCAGTGGTCTGGTGAAGACCTTCGGTGCGTTCCGGGCGCTCGACGGCCTGGACCTGGCTGTCGCGCCCGGTGAGGTGCACGGCTTCCTCGGCCCGAACGGGGCCGGCAAGTCGACGACCATCCGGATCCTGCTCGGACTGCTCCGCAAGGACGCCGGCACGGTCCGGCTGCTCGGCGGCGACCCGTGGACCGACGCCGCCGCGCTGCACCGGCGCCTGGCGTACGTCCCGGGCGACGTGAGCCTGTGGCCGAACCTGTCCGGCGGCGAGATCGTGGACCTCCTGATCCGCATGCGCGGCGCCGATCCTCGGACGAGCAGACGCGACGAGATGGTCGAGCGGTTCGGGCTGGACACCACCAAGAAGGGCCGTGCCTACTCCAAGGGCAACCGGCAGAAGGTAGCGCTCGTCGCGGCGTTCGCGACCGACCCCGAGCTGTTGCTGCTCGACGAGCCGACGTCCGGGCTCGACCCGCTGATGGAGAAGGAGTTCAACGACTGCGTGGCCGAGCACACCGGCCGGGGTTCGACGGTCCTGCTGTCGAGCCACATCCTCAGCGAGGTCGAGCGTCTCGCGGACCGGGTGACGATCATCCGCGAGGGCCGTGTCGTCGAGACCGGCACGCTGCGCGACCTTCGCCACCTCCATCGCAGCAAGGTCGTCGCGATGGTCTCGGGTCCGGCGCCGGACCTGTCGCCGCTTCCCGGTGTGTACGACGCCGCCGTCGTGACCGGCGACGGCGGCACCCAGGTCACCTGCTCGGTCGAGCCCGAGGCGCTCGGCGAGGTGCTCAAGGCCCTCGGGGACGCGGGCATCGAGTCGCTGACGAGCACCCCGCCCAGCCTCGAGGAGCTCTTCCTCGACGCCTACCGGGGCGAGCAGGACGTGCCGCGATGAGCACGCTGACCGGCACCGGGCTGCTGGTGCGGCTCGACCTGCGCCGCGACCGGATCCTCGCGCCGGTGTGGATCGCGGTGCTGCTGATGATGACGATCGCGTCGGCGGCCGCGACTCCGAGCCTGTACAAGACCCAGGCCGAGCTGGTCCGGGCGGCGGACGCCATCAACAGCAGCCCCGCGATCGTCGCGCTCTACGGCCCGATCCTCGACCCCACGAGCAAAGGGGAGGTGGCCATGACGAAGATGACGGTGCTCTACGCGCTCTTCGCGGCCGTCTTCTTCGTGGTCGTGGTCCGTCGCCACACCCGGGTCGAGGAGGAGAGCGGCCGCACCGAGCTGGTCGGAGGCACGGCGGTCGGCCGTGACGCACCGCTGGCCGCCGCGATCCTGTCCGCGCTGGTCTGGGCGGTCGTCCTCGCCGTACTGGTGGCGCTGGGCAACATCGCCTCAGGCCTCGACTCCGTCGGCTCGATCGCGTTCGGCCTGATGTGGCTCGGGGTGGCCCTCGTCGCCATCGGCATCGGCGCGGTGACCGCGCAGGTCGCGGCGAGCGCCCGCACCTGCGCGTCCTGGGCGGCCGCGATCCTCGGCCTGCTCTACGTCCTGCGTGCCGCCGGCGACACCGGCCCGACCTGGCTGAGCTGGTGCAGCCCGTTCGGCTGGAACACCCAGCTCCGGGCCTGGTCCGGTCCACGCTGGTGGCTGCTGCTCGCGTACGTCGCCGTCGCCGCGGCTCTGGTGGCCGCGGCGATCGTTCTGCGCGCCCGCCGGGACCTCGGGTCGGGATTGATCGCGGCGCGGCCCGGTCCGGCGTACGGCTCGGCGCGGCTGGACGGTGCCCTCGCCCTCGTGGTCAAGCTGCACGCGACGCCGTTGGTGCTCTGGACCCTCGCGCTGGCCGTCATGGGCGTGCTGTTCGGCGCGATCACGCCGACGCTGAACGACTTCCTGGACACGGTGGCCGCCCAACAGATGCTCGACAAGCTCGGCGGCGCGCTGATCGCCGCGATCTTGTCGGTCATCGCGATCCTGATCGGATACTTCGCGTCGACGGTGTTCTCCCATGCGTCGCGCGACGAGGCCGAGGGCCGGGCCGAGCTCGTGCTCGCGACCGCCACGTCGCGCACCCGCTGGGCCGGTGCGTACGCCGCCCTCGGCCTGGCCGGCGTCGTCTGGCTGCTGGCCGTCACCGGGGTCGGCCTCTGGATCGGGTACGCCGTCGCCGACGGCCCCGGCATCGGCAACCTGGTCGTCGCCGCGCTCGCCTGGGCGCCCGCGGTGTGGGTCGTCGCGGCGCTGGGGCTGCTCTCTCTCGCGCTGCGCCCCTCGCTCGCGGCGCTCGTCTGGGTCTGGCCGGCGATCTTCTTCGTGTTCACGACCGTCGCGGAGCTGTTCGAGGCGCCCGGCTGGCTGCTCGGCATCTCGCCGTACCGTCACGTCCCGCAGCTGCCCGCCGACTCCTGGTCGTGGCCGGCCGAGCTCGGCCTGACCGCAGTGGCCGCGGTCGTCCTTGTTGCCGCGTGGTGGCGCTTCCAGCGGCGCGATCTCGGCTAGTGGGTTCTCGTTATAGATATTCGTTGCAAAATGACTAGAATGAGATACATGCCAGCACGAAGCCCGGAGGTCGGTACCAGCCAGCAGGACGCGCTCCAGCGGCTCGGCGCGCGCATCAAGGACCGCCGTCGCCAGCTCGGCCTCTCGGCCGCGACCTGCGCCGAGGCGGCCGGTCTCTCGCGGGTCACCCTGCATCGCATCGAGGCCGGCAACGCGTCGGTGACGATCGGCGCGTACCTGAACGTGATCACGGCGCTCGGGCTCACGCTGACCATCCCGATCGTGGACGACCCGGCAGGTGACGGCGTCCGCACCGTGCGCGTCGGCGACTATCCCGGGCTGCGCTCGCTCGCATGGCAGACCGGCGCGGGCACCGAGATCACCGAGACGGAGGCGCTCAACCTCTACGAGCGCGGCTGGCGGCACCTCGATCGGAGCGTCCTGGACGACGACGAGAGGCTCTTCATCCAGCACCTCGCCGACGTCTACAGCCACGGGAAGCTCCTTGTTTAGGCGGCCGCACCACCAGCGGATCGGGCGGCTCCTCGAAGGTCTCGACGCGGACCTGCTGGCCGCTCATCACTGCTGGTTCGGCGGCGGCACCGCGATCGTGCTGGAACATGACGAGTACCGCGAGTCGGTCGACGTCGACTTCCTCGTCTCGGACCTGTCGGGCTATCGACAGCTCCGGGATGTCGTGCGCAAGGACGGCTTCGTGGGCCTCGCCACCAAGGATGTGGAGGTCGCTCGGCAGCCGACCGCGGACAAGTACGGCATCCGCGGTCTGCTGGTCGTCGACGGCACACGGATCAAGGTCGAGATCCTGCACGAGGGTCGCATCGCGCTCGACGTACCGGGCCCGGAGCGCGCCATCTGCGGCGTACGCACGCTGGCGCCGATCGACCAGGTCGCCAGCAAGCTGCTGGCGAACGACGACCGCTGGGCCGACACGAGTGTGTTCAGCCGTGACCTCATCGATCTCGCCATGATGTGTCCAGACGGCATGGCGCTGGATGGTGGAGTGGCCAAGGCGGTCGAGGCCTACGGCAGCTCGGTCAGGGAGAGTCTCGACGCCGCCGTCGGCCGGTTCCGTGACCGCCCGCACCTTCTCGACAGCTGCATCGAGGCGCTGTCGATCGACGCACCGCGGGCTGCGGTCTGGCGCGACATCCGTGAGGTGGCTGATCGCGTCTCCGCGATCCTCGGCTGAACGTGCGCTAGTTTCCGAGCATGTGGCAGCCCGAGCCCGAGTGGGTGGCGCTCCCCGGTGGCACCGGGACGTCCACCGTCGGTCTGTGGCGTGCGGCGCTCGGCGACCGGCCGGTGGTGATCAAGCGGCTGGCGGCGCCGCTGCCCGGCGACCCGGTCGAGCTGGGGGAGCCGGACCAGGTCGGCTACTGGCGTCGTGAGGCGGACGTGCTGCTCACGGGCCTGACCGCGACCACGCCGGGCCTGCGCGCGGGCGCGGCCTCGGTGGAGGAGGACCACGAGGGCATCACGATCGTGCGGGACTGGGTCGAGGACGCCGCGTCGAGCGGTCTGTTCCTGGCGATGGCGCTCGGGCGCTTCGCGGGCGCGGACGTCCCCAGGCCGCGCTTCCTCGCCCGTCACCTGCTGCGCGACCGCGTCGCCCGGGTCGATCGCGCGGGCGGCTGGCCCACCCTCGCCCGTACGACGGTCGCAGACGTCGCCGACCACCTGTGGCGCCAGCGCGAGCGACTGCTCGACCTGGTCGAGGCGCTTCCCCAGGTCCCGCAGCACGGCGACCCGACGGCGGCGAACCTCCCCGGCCGCGAGGGCGACGACGCGACCGCGATCGACTGGGGCACGCTCGGCACCGGGCCGGTCGGGGGCGACCTCGGCTACCTCTCGCTGTCGGCGCGCGAGGAGGTCGAGCCGCTGCTCGACGCCTACCTCCTCGGCCTGCCGGCCGGGTTCGACCGTGACGACGTCGTCCTCGGTGCGCAGGTCGTCGCGGTCTACACGGCCCTGTCTCGGGCGGAGTGGGCGCTCGCCCGCGTCGCGGGCGGCCAGGGCGCGCTCGCGTCGAAGTACCGCCATCCGGCGGTCGCCCCGCACCTGCGGGCGCTCCAGCGCACGTTCCCGATGATGGAGGAGCTGCTCAGGCTCTGACCGGCCTGCGGTCGCAGGTCAGCCGACCGACGCCGGGTCGCTCAGGTTCCGTGCGCCGAACGTGTCGCACCTGCCGAGGTCGCCGGAGGTGTCGCCGTAGCCGGTGCTGAACCACGCCATCCGCTGCTGCGAGGTGCCGTGGGTGAAGGAGCCCTGGTCGACGCTGCCGCTCATCCGCTTCTGGATGTAGTCGTCACCGACCTCGCCCGCGGCCGTGACGGCCTGCTGGACGTCGCCGCGCGTGATGGAGTCGAAGATGTCGACGCCGGAGGAGTCCTTGGTGTCGGACGCGGCGTTGGCCCACATGCCGGCGTAGCAGTCGGCCTGCAGCTCCAGGCGCACCGAGTCGCTGTCCGGGCCCTGCCGGGTGTGGACCTTGCTCATCGTGCCGAGGAGGTCCTGGATGTGGTGGCCGTACTCGTGGGCGACGACGTAGGCACGCACGAAGCCGGTCGGGTCGATCCCGAGCTGCCGCGCGACGGTGCTGTAGAACGCCTCGTCGAGGTAGATGTCGCCGTCGCCGGAGCAGTAGAACGGGCCGACGTCGGTGGTCGCGCTGCCGCAGCCGCCGGTCTGGACCTGCCCCTCGAACGTGACCACGGCCTTCTCCGGCGAGAAGCTCGTGCCCTCCGCCCGGAGCCGGCGCGCGAGGTCCGGCTGCTTGGACCAGTAGTCGTAGAGGGAGTTCTCGTAGGCCACCAGGCTGCACGGGATCTGCACCCTCGGGTTGGAGGAGTTGGCGTCCGCGCCGGTCCTGCACTGCGAGTAGTCGGCGGAGTAGCCGCCCTGGGTCGCGAGCCGCGCCGACGTCAGCTGCGATCCGCCGCCGCTGCTGCTGCCGAGCACCTGGATGAGGACGTAGACGACCACCACGATGACGCCGACGACACCACCGCCACCCGCGATGTGCGGGACGCCGATGCCGCCCCCGCCGATGCCGCCGCCGCGGCCTCCACCGCCACCGCCGACCTCGCGCATGCGGGACGTGTCGAGCCGAGCCTTCGGGTTGAACCGCACCATGGGTCGGGATCGTAGGGCACGACGACGGCTGCGAGGTGTACGCCGGGTGCGCGGATGTGTGTCGAGCCGTGCCGGCGTGGGACCATGGTGCGGTCATGATCCAGGTGCACCAGCTCGAGGTCAGGGTCGGTGCCCGCCTCCTCATGGAGAACGTCAGCTTCCGCGTCGGCGCCGGCGACAAGGTCGGCCTGGTCGGCCGCAACGGCGCAGGCAAGACCACGCTCACCAAGGTGCTGGCCGGCGACGTCCTCCCGGCGTCGGGCTCGGTCAACAACACCGGTGAGATCGGCTACCTCCCGCAGGACCCGCGCGTCGGCGACCCCGAGACGATCACCCGCGACCGGATCCTGTCCGCGCGCGGCCTCGACGACGCCGTACGACGGATGCGGGACGCCGAGGTGCAGATGGCGTCCGACGACCCGGACGTGCGCGACAAGGCGTTCCGCCGCTTCCAGCGCGCGCAGGACGAGCTCGACGCGGGCGGCGGGTACGCCGCCGAGACCGAGGCGCTGCAGATCGCGCAGAGCCTGGGCATCGCCGACCGCCTGATGGACCAGCCGCTCGGCACGTTGTCGGGCGGTCAGCGTCGCCGCGTGGAGCTCGCGCGGATCCTGTTCTCCAGCGCCGAGGTGCTGATCCTCGACGAGCCGACCAACCACCTCGACGCCGACTCGATCAACTGGCTGCGCGACTGGATGAAGTCCTACCGCGGCGGCTTCATCGTGATCTCCCACGACAACAACCTGCTCGAGGAGACCGTGAACAAGGTCTTCCACCTCGACGCCAACCGTGGGGTCATCGACATCTACAACATGGGCTGGAAGAACTACCTGACCCAGCGCGAGACCGACGAGGCCCGGCGCAAGCGCGAGATGATGAACGCGCAGAACAAGGCCAAGACGCTCACCGACCAGGCCAACAAGATGCGGGCCAAGGCGACCAAGGCGAGCGCCGCCCAGCAGATGCTCAAGCGTGCCGAGAAGCTGATGGACGGCATCGAGGGGGAGCGCCAGAGCGACAAGGTCGCGGCGATCAAGTTCCCCACGCCGGCGCCCTGCGGCCGCACCCCGCTGAGGGCCCACGACCTCTCCCGCTCGTACGGCGGGCTCGAGGTCTTCACCGCCGTCGACCTGGCCATCGACAAGGGCTCGCGGGTCGTGATCCTCGGCCTCAACGGCGCCGGCAAGACCACGATGCTGCGCATCCTCGCCGGCGTCGACGAGCCGGACACCGGCGAGGTGGCGCCCGGCCACGGGCTCAAGATCGGCTACTACGCCCAGGAGCACGAGACGCTCGACGTCGGCCGCACCGTGCTCGAGAACATGCAGTCGGCGGCGCCCGCGCTCACCGACACCGAGGCGCGCTCGGTGCTCGGGTCGTTCCTCTTCAGCGGCGACGACGTGCACAAGCCGGCGGGCGTGCTGTCCGGCGGCGAGAAGACGCGACTCGCGCTGGCCTCGCTCGTCGTGTCCGCGGCCAACGTGCTGCTGCTCGACGAGCCGACGAACAACCTCGACCCCGCCTCGCGGGAGGAGGTCCTCAACGCGATCCGTCGCTACGAGGGCGCGATCGTGCTCGTCACCCACGACGAGGGTGCCGTGCACGCCCTCGAGCCCGACCGGGTGCTGATCCTGCCCGACGGCGTCGAGGACCTCTGGAGCGCCGAGTACGCCGACCTGGTGGCGCTCGCCTGATCCGTCGTCAGTCCGCGGCGGCCCTGAGCGGGCTCATCCGGGCCGCACGGATGCTCGGGCCGACCGCGGCGAGCAGCCCGACGAGCACCGCGACGACCAGGAAGGCGCCCAGGCGGCCGATCGGCACCGCGAGCGTGGTCAGGTCGCTGGCGAGCGAGCGCTGCAGCAGCACGCCGACGAGCACGCCCAGGCCGAGCCCGAGCACCGAGCCGAGGAGCGCGATCGCGACCGCCTCGAGGGTCACCATGCGGCGTACCTGTGCGCGGCTCATGCCGACCGCGCGCAGCAGGCCGAGCTCGCGGGTGCGCTCCAGCACGCTCAGGCTCAGGGTGTTCACGATGCCGAGCACGGCGATCACGATGGCGAGCGCCAGCAGTCCGTAGATCAGGTAGACCATCTGGTTCACGCGGTGGTGGAGCTGGTCGGAGAACTCCTGCTTGTCCGACACCGCGACGTACGGCGCCGACGCGGCCGCCCTCTCGAGCTCGGGCCGGACCCGCGCGACGCCGGCCCCCGGCGCGAGGTCGACGTGCAGCACGTTGTCCTGGCGTCGTACGCCGGCGTGGGCGAGCGCGCGGAGCGGCACCATCACCTGGGGCGCGGCCGTGGCGTCGCCGAAGATGCCGGTCACGCGGAGCTGGAGCGTCTGCGTCGCGGTCGGTGTGGTGGCGGTCCGGTGGGCATGCCGGGAGACCTCCTGGGGTGTGGTGCCGATCGGTCGCATGACGATCGCCTGGCCGACACGCAGGTCGTGGTCGTCGGCGAACGAGCGGCTGACCACCGCTGAGTCGGGCGAGAGCCGGCCGCTGCCGGCGCCGATGGTCAGTCCCTGCGCGTCCAGGTAGTCGCCGTCGACCCCGACGAGCTCGGTCGGGCCGCCGTCGTACAGCGCTGCGACGTCCTGCTCGCGGGAGACCGAGGCGACGCCGGCGACCCTCTCCATCCGGTCGCCGACCGCGACCGGGAACGGCAGCCGGTCGTGCCCCTCCACCCGGAAGTCGCTGGTGAAGCGCTGGTCGACCGAGGTGTCGATGGTCGCGTTCAGCGATGCGGCGAGCACGGCGATCGTCGAGACCAGCGCGAGCCCGATCAGCAGCGCCGAGGCGGTCGCGCCGGTGCGGCGCGGGTCCCGGGCGGCGTTCTCGCCGGCGAGCCGCCCGGCCACCCCGAACACCAGCCCGTACGCCGACCGGCAGACCCAGAGCACCGGTCGGCCGAGCGTCGGGGCGAGCGCGGCCAGGCTCACGATCCAGACGACGCCGGCCACGCCGACCCAGGCGGCCGGGTTGCCGGGGCGCGGGTCGACGTCGCCGACCCCGACGTACGCGCAGCCGACGCCGAGCAGCACGCCCAGGATCGCCAGGCAGACCCGGGTGAGCGACGGCCTCGTCGGACCCGCCTGCTCCGAGCGGAGCGCGGCCAGCGGCGCGATCCGTCCGGCCCTCCGCGCCGGCACGTACGACGCCACGACCGTCATCACGATGCCGACGACGTAGCCGGCGACGACCGACCCGTGGGTGAGAACGAGGTGGCCGTCGCCGATGTGGAGGCCGAACCTGCCGAGCGCGGCCGCGAGGAGGCGGGCCAGCAGGCGGCCGACGACCAGCCCGATCGTCGAGGACACCACGCCCACGAGGATCGCCTCGAGCAGGACCGAGCCCCTGACCTGGCGGCGTGACGCGCCGAGGGTTCGCAGCAGCGCGAGCTCGCGGGTGCGCTGCGCGACGAGGATCGTGAAGGTGTTGGCGATGATGAAGCCGCTGACGACCACGGCGATGATCGCGAAGACCAGCAGGAAGGTCGACAGCGCGTCGAGGAAGCCGCCGATCAGGTCCTGGGTCTCCTGGGCGACGTCGTGCCCGGTGACCGCCTGGTAGCCCGCCGGGAGCAGCGCCTGGACGGCGTCGACGAGCTGCTGCTGACTCACCCCGGGCGCGGCGGTGAGCGCGATCCGGTTGTAGGCGCTGCGCCCGCCGAGGAGGAGTTCCTGGGCGCCTCGGGTGCTGAGCACGACGAGGGTCGCGCCCGCCGTGCCGCCGCCGGTGAGCTGTGCGGTGCCGACGAGCCTGACCCGGTGCTGGGCCGTGCCGGGGCCGAGCAGCCGGACCTCGTCGCCGAGCCGGTAGTGGGCGTCCCTGACCGACGTCTGGTCCAGGGTGACCTCGTCGGGCGCGGCCGGCCACCGGCCGGACGTCAGCTGCAGCGTGTGGCCGCCGGACATGTTCGGCGCGTCGTCGTGGGTGGTCGTGATGGTCGGTGCGCCACCGCCTCCGACGGCGGTGCCGTCGGCACGCAGGAGCGTCATGCCGAGGCCCTGGACCTGGCCGTCGGCGCGGGCCACCTGGGGCAGCGAGTCGATGCGGCGTACGAGCGCCTGGTCGAGCGGCGCGCCCGGTGCCGCTGCGGCGCCGAGGCCCTGGTCGGTGCCGCTGCGGACCAGGCCGTCGGGGGTGGAGCCGTCAACGATGTTGTCGAACGTCGCCGAGAGAGCGTGGCTGAAGACCATGACACCGGCGAGGAACCCGACGCCGAGCGTGACCGCGAGCATGCTCATCAGCAGGCGGAGGGGCCGGGCGCGCAGAGCGCGCAGGGTGAGGGAGAGCATCAGCGGGCGGCCAGGTGGGCGAGGATCTGCTCGCGGTCGGGGTGGTCGAGGTCATCGACGACCCGCCCGTCGCGCATCATCACCACCCGGTCGCAGTACGCCGCCGCGACCGGGTCGTGCGTGACCATCACGACCGTCCGCCCGAACTCGTCGACGCTGCGGCGCAGGAAGGTCAGGACCTCGGTGCCGGAGGCGCTGTCGAGGTTGCCGGTGGGCTCGTCGGCGAAGACGATCGCCGGACGCGCGAGCAGCGCCCGGGCGCACGCCACGCGCTGCTGCTGCCCGCCGGACAGCTCGGCCGGCCGGTGCCGCAGGCGCTGACGCAGCCCGAGGGTGTCGACGACGGTGTCGAACCACGCCTTGTCCGGCTTGCGGCCGGCCAGGCGCAGCGGCAGCCGGATGTTCTGCTCGGCGGTGAGCGTCGGCACGAGGTTGAAGGACTGGAAGACGAAGCCGATCTGGTCGCGACGCACCCGGGTGAGCTTCCTGTCGCTCAGCCGGCCGAGGTCGTGGCCCGCGACCTCGACGGTCCCGCTGTCCGGGCTGTCGAGCGCCGCGAGGCAGTGCATGAGCGTGGACTTGCCGGAGCCCGACGGCCCCATGACGGCCGTGAACCGCCCGGACTCGATGTCCAGGTCGATCCCGTCGAGGGCGAGCACCGCCGCGTCGTCGGACCCGTACGACTTGCGAAGCCCCTGGGCCCGCGCGGCGAGCTGAGTGTTCGTCACATCGGACACCTTGCCATGGCAGTGTGTTCCACATGGGCGCACGACCGGGGCAGTACGTCGGAGCGATCGACCAGGGGACCACCAGCACCCGGTTCATGGTCTTCGACCACGACGGCGCGGAGGTCGCACGCCACCAGCTCGAGCACGAGCAGATCCTGCCCCGCGCGGGCTGGGTCGAGCACAACGCCATCGAGATCTGGGAGCGCACGACCGCCGTCGTCCGCACGGCCATGGCCCGGGCGAAGCTGCAGGCCGACGACCTGGTCGCCATCGGCATCACCAACCAGCGCGAGACCACCATCGTGTGGGACCGGCACACCGGCCGCCCGCTGCACGCAGCGATCGTCTGGCAGGACACCCGCTCCGACGCCATCACCGCGGCGCTGGACAGCGACGGGCGGGGCGACGTGATCCGGCACAAGGCGGGGCTGCCGCCCGCGCCGTACTTCTCGGGCGGCAAGCTGCAGTGGCTGCTGGAGAACGTCGAGGGCCTGCGCGAGGCGGGCGAGCGCGGCGATGCCCTCTTCGGTACGCCGGACAGCTGGCTGCTGTGGAACCTCACCGGAGGGTCCGACGGCGGGGTGCACCTCACCGACGTCACCAACGCAGGCCGCACCATGCTGATGGACCTCGAGACCCTCGACTGGGACGACGAGCTGCTCGAGATCTTCGGGGTGCCGCGCGCGATGCTTCCGGGGATCCGGGAGTCGTCGGCGGTCGCTCCGTTCGGCACCACCCGCAAGGAGGGGCCGTTCGAGGGCGAGGTGCCGATCACGGGCATCCTCGGCGACCAGCAGGCGGCCACCGTCGGGCAGGTCTGCTTCGAGGCGGGCGAGGCCAAGAACACCTACGGCACCGGCAACTTCCTGCTCCTCAACACCGGCACCGAGATCGTCCGCTCGAAGGCCGGTCTGCTGACCACGCCGGCGTACAAGCTGGGGGACGAGCCGTGCGTCTACGCGCTCGAGGGCTCGATCGCGGTCACGGGCTCGGCCGTGCAGTGGCTGCGCGACCAGCTCGGCATCATCAGCGGGGCGGGGGAGTCGGAGTCGCTGGCGCGGCAGGTCGAGGACAACGGCGGGGTCTGCTTCGTTCCCGCGTTCTCCGGCTTGTTCGCGCCCTACTGGCGCTCCGACGCGCGCGGCGCGATCGTCGGGCTCTCGCGCTTCAACACCAACGCACACCTGGCGCGTGCGACGCTCGAGGCGATCTGCTACCAGTCGCGCGACGTCGTCGATGCCATGACGGCCGACTCCGGGGTGCGGCTGGAGGTGCTCAAGGTCGACGGCGGCGTCACCCTCAACGAGCTGTGCATGCAGATCCAGGCCGACGTGCTGGGCGTGCCGGTCAGCCGGCCCGTCGTACCGGAGACGACCGCGCTGGGGGCGGCGTACGCCGCGGGGCTGTCGGTCGGCTTCTGGTCGTCGACCGACGAGCTGCGCCGCAACTGGCGCGAGGACAAGCGCTGGACACCGGAGTGGGACGAGACCCGGCGCGAGAACGGGTACTCCCAGTGGAAGAAGGCCGTTCAGCGCACGCTGAACTGGGTCGAGATCTGACCGACTGACTCCCAGGGGGATCGATGCAACCTGCCGCCCTGTCGCCGCGAGCCCGCGCCAGCGCGCTCCGCGGGCTCGAGAGGCAGCACCTCGACGTGCTCGTGATCGGTGGCGGCGTGGTCGGCTCGGGCGCCGCCCTCGACGCCGCCACGCGCGGTCTCGCCGTGGGGCTCGTCGAGGCGCGCGACTTCGCGTCCGGCACGTCCTCGCGCTCCTCCAAGCTGGTCCACGGCGGCCTGCGCTACCTGGAGATGATGGACTTCCGGCTCGTCGCCGAAGCCCTCAAGGAGCGCGGCCTGCTGATGCAGCGGCTCGCCCCGCACCTGGTGCGACCCGTGCCGTTCCTCTACCCGCTCACCGGTCGCGGCTGGGAGCGTTGGTACGCCGGCAGCGGCGTCGCGCTCTACGACGCGATGTCGAGGACGAGCGGCTACGGCCAGTCCACGCCGCTGCACAAGCACCTCACCCGGACCGGCGCGCGCCGGATGTTCCCGTCGTTGCGCAAGGACGCGCTGGTCGGCGCGATCCGCTACTACGACGCTCAGGTCGACGACGCCCGGCACACGATGTTCCTGGCCCGCACCGCCGCGACGTACGGCGCCTCGGTCGCCTCCCGCACCCGCGTCGTCGGCCTGCTGAAGGAGAGCGAGCGGGTCGTGGGTGCCCGGGTCGTGGACCTGGAGACCGGCCGCGAGTTCGAGGTGCGCGCCTCGCAGGTCATCAACGCCACCGGCGTGTGGACCGACGAGACGCAGGCGATGGCGCGTGAGCGCGGGCAGTTCCACGTGCGGGCGTCCAAGGGCATCCACCTGGTCGTGCCTCGCGACCGCATCCGCGGCGAGACCGGCCTGATCCTGCGCACCGAGAAGTCGGTGCTCTTCGTGATCCCGTGGAAGCGGCACTGGATCATCGGCACCACCGACACGGACTGGGAGCTGTCCAAGGATCATCCCGCCGCCAGCTCCAGCGACATCGACTACCTCCTCGCGCACGTCAACGGCGTGCTCGAGGTCCCGCTCACCCGCGACGACGTCGAGGGCGTGTACGCCGGCCTCCGCCCGCTCCTCGCCGGCGAGGACGCCGCCACCTCGAAGCTGTCGCGCGAGCACGCGGTCGCCCACTCCGTGCCGGGGCTCGTCGTCGTGGCGGGCGGGAAGTACACGACGTACCGGGTGATGGCGGCGGATGCCGTCGACGAGGCGGTGCACGGGCTGGAGTCGCTGCAGGGGCGCCACGTCGGTGGATGCGTGACCGACCAGGTCCCGCTCGTCGGTGCCGACGGCTACCAGGCGCTCTGGAACCAGCGCCGCTCGCTCGCAGCGTCCTCCGGCCTGGCGGTCAACCGCGTCGAGCACCTGCTGGAGCGCTACGGCTCGCTCACCCTCGAGCTGCTCGACCTGATCGCGGCCGAGCCGGACCTCAAGGAGCCGCTGCCCGGCGCCGAGGACTACCTCTGCGCCGAGGCGGTGTACGCCGTCACCCACGAGGGCGCCCGCCACCTCGACGACGTGCTCACCCGCCGGCTGCGGGTCTCGTTCGAGACCTTCGACCGGGGCGCCGTCGCCGCGCCGTACGTCGCCGACCTGGTGCGCGGCCACCTCGGCTGGGACACCGACCAGCACACCCGCGAGCTTCAGCACTACCTGAAGCGGATCGAGGCCGAGCGCGAGAGCCAGCGGCAGCCCGACGACCTCACCGCCGACGCCGCACGCAAGGGTGCGCCGGACGTCGTACCGATCACGCAGGTGGAGGCGTCGGCGGTGGCCGACTGATCCCGTGGCGGACCGGTGACGCAGGCGCTAGCGTGTGCGCTGACCGTGACCCGGACCAGGGAGGTGAGACCCGTGACCATCGTCGATGTTCCCACGTGGGTGCTCCCCGGATCCGTCACGGAGCGCGCGGCCTGAGGCCGCCGGGAGTGCCCGTCACGAGAGGCATTCCCATGACCACCCTGAATCCTGCCGATCTCCGCACGCTCTCCCGCGAGACGTCCGACGGAGTCACCACCACCGAGCTCGTCCTCGGCGACGTCACCGCCGTGCTCTGGTCGCCCGAGGACGCCGAGCCCGGTACGCCGCTGGTCCTGCTGTGCCACAGCGGCGGACGCCACCGTCACCACCCGTCCATGACCGGCCGCGCCCGGCGGCTGACCGAGGCCGGGATGCGCGCCTGCGCGCTCGACATCGTCGGCCACGGCGGCCGCCCCCGCACGCCGTACGACGAGGAGGCGGTCGCGCTGATCCACGCGGCAGGCGGGCCGGCGAGCCCGTCGGGCCGATCGTCGAGCGCTACAACGCCGATCTCGCCGATCGTACGGTGCCGGAGTGGCGGGCCCTGCAGGCCGGGCTCCTCGCACTGCCCGAGATCGGGGAGGCGCCCGTCGGCTACTGGGGCATCACGCTCGGCACCGCCGTCGGCGTACCGCTCATCGCGGCCGAGCCCCTCATCCGCGCCGCCGCACTGGGTCTGTTCTGGCCGTCGACCCTGCTCGACGCCGCCCGACGGGTCACCATCCCCGTCGAGCTCGCCTTCCAGCGCGACGACGAGGAGATCCCGTTCGCCGGCGGCCTCGAGCTGTACGACGCCCTCGGCTCCGCCGAGAAGTCGCTCCACGTCAACGCGGGCCGGCACATGGCCTTCCCGAGGTTCGAGGCCGACTCCGCCGTCCGGTTCTTCGAGCGGCACCTCGGCGGTGTCGATGGTTGAGCAGCCTGGCCCGGTGGGCCTCGGCTTGCGCGCCGCGTCGGTTGCGACCGACAGCAGTTACGGGAAGAGTGGCCTCCGGTCGGGCGCCGTTGCCGCTCGCCGACGGCATACTGCTGGGCAACCGCCATCACCACCGCGCCCACGACACCCACTACGAGACCGAACGACTCGCGTCCGGCGACCTCAGGTTCCACCGCCGCAGCTGAGACCTCGACAAAGCCCGTTGAACCATCGGCCGTGTCGGTCGGCCGGCGTTACTAGGCTCGGTGCCATGGATCTCGAGCTGCGTGATCGTGTGTACGTCGTCACGGGCGGCACCCGCGGCCTCGGCCGGGCGACGGCCGAGGCTCTCGTGGCGGACGGTGCCCGGGTCGTCGTGTCCCGGCGCGACCCGGAGTCCGTGGCCGACACCGTGATGGCGCTGGTCGAGTCGACCGGCGAGGACGTCGCGATCGGGGTGCCGGCGGACAACGCCGATCCGGACACGCCCGCCTCGCTCATCGCTGCCGCGCGCGACAGGTGGGGGCGCTTGGACGGTGCGCTGATCAGCGTCGGCGGGCCGCCCGCAGGGCCGGTGTTGGCGACGGCCGACGAGGACTGGACCAGCGCGTTCGGGTCGGTGTTCCTGGGCGCGGTGCGGCTGGGGCGCGAGATCGGTGCGGCGCTCGGCGACGGGGGAGCGCTGGCGTTCGTGCTGTCGACGAGCGTGAAGCAGCCGATCGACAACCTCGCGATCTCCAATGGGCTGCGGCCCGGTCTGGCGATGGTCGCGAAGGGTCTCGCCGACGAGCTCGGGCCGGCGGGCGTCCGCGTCAACGGGCTGTTGCCGGGGCGCGTCGAGACCGGTCGGGTCGCCGAGCTCGACGCGAGCACCCCGGATCCGGCAGCGGCGCGCGCGGCGTACGAGGCTCGGATCCCGCTGCGCCGCTACGGCCGCCCGGCGGAGTTCGGGCGCGTCGCGGCGTTCCTGCTCTCGCCGGCCGCATCCTTCGTCTCCGGGGTCATGCTGCCCGTCGACGGCGGGATGTCACGGGGTCTCTGAGGGCTGCCGATCGGGCGTCGGTGTACGACGACCGGCCTGTCGGCCGCGCTCGGCCTCGGCGTCGGCAGCGGCCGCCGCGGCACGGCGACGTGCGGCGCGGTTGCCGTTGTTGCGCTCGTCCCAGGCGAGGTAGATGAATCCCCCCGCGCCGAGGATGCCGAAGAACCACCACTGCAGGCCGTAGAAGAAGTGCGGGCCGTTGGACAGGTCGGGCATGTCGTCGCGGCCCAGCTTCTTGGCCGGCCCGGGGGACTCGGACTTGAGCTGCACGAAGCCGCCGTAGGTCTGCATGCCGAGGGCCTGGCCGATCGCGGTGCTCGAGATCGCGCGCACGGAGTGGTCGGCGACCTCGGTGCTGCTGCCGGACCCGTCCTGGCGCACCCAGCCGACGATCGTGACCTTGCCGGTCGGGGGCGGCGGGATCTTGCTCAGCGGCGGCTCCGGGTTGTCGCTGGCGAACCATCCGCGGTTGACCAGCAGCACGTTGCCGTTCGACATCTTCAGGGGCACGACGACGTTGGCCCCGGGGTCGCCCTCGTCGTCGGTCTGGTAGCGCACGATGATGCTGCTGGCGGGGTCGTACGTGCCGGTGGCCTTGACGACCGTCCACTCCTGGAGGTCCCCGACGGGCCGGCCGGGAGCGAGCACGTCCGAGACGGGCTTCGGCGACTGGCGGTAGTTGGCGCGGATGATGGCGTTCTCGTGCTTGGTGTTCTGGAGCCGGTCGAACTGCCAGCCGCCGAGCCACCAGCACGCGTAGGCGAGCACGATGATGGCGAGGAAGAACAGCACCCAGCGGCGGGACAGCAGGAACCGCCAGGATTGGGGCCCGTCGGACGATGTCACGCAACAAAGGTAGGCGGCGTGCCTAGACTTGCTGCATGCAGGGGCTCCCACTGGTCGACCGTTTCGGTCGCGTCGCGACAGATCTGCGGGTCTCGCTGACCGACCGCTGCAACCTGCGCTGCACCTACTGCATGCCCGCCGAGGGCCTCGACTGGATGCCGCGCGACGACCAGCTCACCGACGACGAGGTCGTCCGGCTCATCGGTGTCGCGGTGGGTGAGCTGGGCGTCCGCGAGGTGCGCTTCACCGGTGGCGAGCCCCTCGTACGACGAGGCCTGGTCGACATCGTGCGCCGGGTCCGAGCGCTCGACCCGGGCGTGGAGATGTCGGTGACCACCAACGGCCTGGGCCTGGACCGCACCGCGGCCGCGCTGGCCGAGGCGGGCCTGGACAGGGTCAATGTGTCGCTGGACACGGTGCGCCCCGACACCTTCGCCGAGATCACCCGCCGCGACCGGTTCGACGACGTCGTGGCGGGCCTCGAGGCCGCCGAGGCAGCAGGTCTCGGACCGATCAAGGTCAACGCGGTGCTGTTGCGCGGCGTCAACGACGACCAGGCACCCGAGCTGCTGGGCTGGTGCGTCGACCGCGGCTACCAGCTGCGCTTCATCGAGCAGATGCCTCTGGACGCCCAGCACGGCTGGTCGCGCGACCGGATGGTGACGGCCGACGAGATCTTCGAGCGGCTGGCGGCCCAGTTCGCCCTGGCGCCGGCCTCCGAGCCGCGGGGGAGCGCACCGGCCGAGCTGTTCACCGTCGACGGCGGTCCGGCCACCGTCGGTGTGATCGCGTCGGTCACGCGTCCGTTCTGCGGCGACTGCGACCGCACCCGCCTGACCGCGGACGGCCAGATCCGCAACTGCCTGTTCGCCCGTGAGGAGTCCGACCTCCGCACCGCGCTCCGCACCGGAGCCGACGACGGCGAGCTGGCCGAGCGGTGGCTCAAGGCCATGTGGGGCAAGGCGGCCGGCCACGGGATCGACGACCCCAGCTTCCTGCAGCCCGACCGGCCGATGTCCGCGATCGGCGGCTGAGCCGCCGATCGGTCCTGCTAGGGCGTGTGCGTCACCGTCTCCTTGAGGAAGCCGCGCGCGCCGAGGAACGCCTCCAGCGACTCCCGGTGGGCCTCGCACGCGAGCCACCTCTTGCGCCGGTCCGGCGTGTGCAGCTTCGGGTTGTTCCAGAGCAGCTGCCACACGGCGGGCTCACGACACCCCTTGGCCGAGCAGACGTCAGGCTCCATCCGGGCCCTCGTCGTCGTCGCCGTCGTCGTCCGCCTCGTCGAGCTCGCGGTAGGGCGAGACGCCGTTGACCAGGCCCATGGTGTCCTGGCGCGAGTCGTTGGCGTTGGCCATCACGACGGCGAAGTACGGGAGGATCAGCGCGGCGCCGATCAGGATCGGCCACAGCCAGTTGACGTGGTAGGCGCCGGAGATCACCGCGCCCACGAAGCAGAGCGCGCGGATGCTCATCGACACGAGGTAGCGACGCTGCCGACGCGCGAGGTCGGCGGCCGGGCCGGAGCCCGCTGTGGTGATCCGGATGGCACCGGAGTCCGATCGCGCCATAGGTCGATCCTACGGCGGCGTACGACGACGGACGAGGGCAGTGCCGATAGGGTCGATCCATGTCCAACCGCACCTATCGCGTCACCGAGATCGTCGGCACCTCGCCCGACGGGATCGACCAGGCAGTCCGCAACGGCATCGAGCGCACCGGCCAGACCCTGCGCCACGTCGACTGGTTCGAGATCACCCAGGTCCGCGGCCAGGTCAAGGACGGCGTCGTCTCCCACTTCCAGGTGGGGATGAAGGTCGGCTTCCGGCTCGAGGACGACGAGTAGGGCCTAGCGGCACTAGGCCGTGTTGGTAAAGCCCCGGCCTGCTGCGCGCCGCGCTGTACGCACTCCGGCGGCGTTGCCAGCGCTCAACAGGCGCCCGGCCTGCGCATCGGCGCCTTGCCGGCGCACGCACATCGCGACGCTCGCGACGGCCCCGGCTTTACCAACGCGGCCTAGTCCCAACGGGTCTGCCGAGGGCCGGTCGCCGCCGCATACGCTCTGTCCGTGGAGAGAGCACACACGCTGGTGGTGATCCGGCATGCCAAGGCGGAGGACTACGCGGCCGACGACCATGCCCGTCACCTGACCGACAGCGGGATCGCCGCTGCCGACGATGCCGGTCGATGGCTCGCCTCGAGCGGCGTGTCCGCCGACGCGGCGTACGTCTCGGCGGCGACGCGCACGCGTGAGACCTGGGCACGGCTCGCCGGCGCGGCCGGCTGGTCGGTCGAGCCGGAGTACGACGACGCGCTCTACGCCACCGACGAGGACGGCGTGCTCGAGATCGTGTGCCGCACGGACGAGGCGGTCGGAACGCTCGTGGTCGTCGGCCACAACCCGTCGATCGGGGTGCTGGCGCAGATCCTGGACGACGGCGAGGGCGCGGCCGACGTCACCGAGCGGCTGGTGAGCGGCTACCCGACGGCCGGCGTGCTGGTCCTCGACGTGCCGGGCCCGTGGGCCGCGCTGGCGCCGATGGGCGCGCGCCCGCGCGCCTTCCACGTCGGCAGGGGCTGACCGCCCGACCGCGCGACTGGCTGGCCGTCGGTCAGATCGGCGGCGCCGGGGTCACGACCCCCGCCTCGCGGTCGGCCGCCTCGATGTCCTCGCGGCTGATGCCGAGGAGATACATGATGGTGTCGAGGTAGGGCACGTTCAGCGAGGTGTCGGCGGCCTCGCGCACGACCGGCCGGGCGTTGTAGGCGATGCCGAGCCCGGCTGCCGCGAGCATGTCGAGGTCGTTGGCGCCGTCGCCGATCGCGATCGTCGCGGCCTCGGGCACGCCGAGGTCGGCGGCGAACTCCCGCAGCGCTCGCGCCTTGCCGGCACGGTCGACGACCTCGCCGACGACCCGGCCGCTGAGCCTGCCGTCGACGACCTCGAGGGTGTTGGCGCGGGCGCGGTGGATCCCGAGGTCGGCCGCGAGGCGGTCGGTGATCTGGCTGAACCCGCCGGAGACGATCGCGAACCGGTAGCCGAGCCGGCGCAGGATGCGCACCAGGGTGCGGGCGCCCGGGTTCACCACGATCTGGCCGTACACCTCGTCGAGCACCCGCTCGTCGAGGCCCTCCAGCAATGCCACCCGCTCGCGGAGCGACTCAGCGAAGTCGAGCTCGCCGCGCATGGCCCGCTCGGTGATCTCGGCGACCTGCGCGCCGAACCCCGCGTGTGCGGCGAGCATCTCGATGACCTCACCCTCGATGAGCGTGGAGTCGACGTCCATCACGATCAGCCGCATGCCGTGGCGCAGCAGCGACGCCGGCTGGACCGCCACGTCGATGCCCTGGCGGGCGGCCTCCTTCGCCAGCGAGGTCCGCAGGCGTGCGGGCTCGATGCCGGAGACGTCCATCTCGATCGCGGTGACGGGGTAGCGCGCCATCCGCTCGATGCGGTCGATGTTGCCGCCCGCATCGGCGATGCGGCCGGCGACGGCGCCCATCGCCGCGGCCTTGAGCGGCGCGCCGATGACGGTGACGTGCGCGCGGCCGCCCGCACGGCTGCGGTTGTCGCCCGAGCCCTGCTCGATCTCCACGGCCATGCCGAGATCGGTCATGGCGGTCTCGATCGTCGTGCGCAGCCGTCGGCTGTCGTGGGGGGCGGTCACGAGGACGGCGAGCACGAGGCGTCGTCGTACGACGATCTGCTCGATGTCGACCACGGCCACGCCCGCCTGGGCGAGGACGTCGAAGATCGCGGAGGTCACGCCGGGGCGGTCCTTGCCCGTGACGGTGATCAGCAGGGTGTCGTTCATCGCGCCGAAGAGTATCGGGGTGGCCAGCCGTCGGGGGAGAAGGCCGCGGTCAGGGCGAGGCGGGCCGCCCGGTCCAGCGGGTCGAGCGCCTCGCGCCGGCGCGCCATCTCTCCGGCGCTCACGGCCGCCCCGTCGTCGGACGAGGCCAGCTCGACCACCTGCCACATCCGCAGGGCCCGCCCCGCGAGGTCCACGCACCGGGGAGGTACGCCGGGCGGCGCGTGCAGCCGCTCGCTCGCCCGCAGGTCGATCAGCTCGTCGGCGATCTCGGGCCGCCAGCGCCCCACGTCGAGCGCGGCCAGGTCTCGCGCGGCGGTCAGCAGCGCCGAGCGGAGCCCGCGGTCGGCCTCGCCCAGGTCCGGTGGCGGCCTCCGGTGCGCGGAGTAAGGCGTCCACTCGACCGCCCGCCCGACGGCGCCGGGCACCAGCCCGGCGCCGGCCCCGAGCAGGAGCACCGCCTCGCCGGCGTCGATCGCGGCAGTGCTGAGGTCGCGTGGCCCGCGCAGGCCGACCGGGTCGCCGGCCGCGGGGAACACCGCGGCGATCGCCGACGCCCCCGCGGACCGCTGCCGCGCGAGGTAGGGCACCAGCCCCGGCTCGTCCCCGACGACCACGTGCGCGACGTCGGCGCCGAGCACCGCGTCGAGCAGCTCGTCGGGGCCGATCGCGCCGTCCAGCCAGGCCGTTCCCCACCAGGCGAGGCGCGCCGAGACCGGCAGCGCGTCGTACCGGCTGCTCACGTGCTGCTCCCCGTTCTCATCGCCGTGGAGATTAGAGGATGCGGGCGCGTGATGGGCGACGTGGAGCAGGCGACCCTCGCCCTGCATCCTGTTAGTAGGGTTGCGTGCATGTCAGCCGTACTGGAGCTCGCCGACGTCAGCGTGCGACGGGGCGGCGCCAGCCTCCTCGACCGGGTGAGCTGGGTCGTCCGCGAGGGCGAGCGGTGGGTCATCCTCGGCGCGAACGGCGCCGGGAAGACCACCCTGATGCAGGTCGCCGCCACCCAGATGCACCCGACCGCGGGTGCGGTCGGCATCCTCGGCGAGCTGCTCGGCACCGTCGACGTCTTCGAGCTGCGTCCCCGGATCGGCGTGACTAGCGCGGCCATCGCTGAGCGGATCCCGCGCGACGAGACCGTGCGCGACCTCATCGTCTCGGCGTCGTACGCCGTGCTGGGGCGCTGGCGCGAGGAGTACGACGACCTCGACCACGCGCGTGCCGGGGACCTCATGCGCGAGGTCGGCATCGAGCGGCTGGCCGACCGGACCTTCGGCACGCTGTCCGAGGGGGAGCGCAAGCGGGTGCAGATCGCGCGGGCGCTGATGACCGACCCCGAGCTGCTGCTGCTCGACGAGCCCGCCGCGGGCCTGGACCTCGGCGGACGTGAGGACCTCGTCTCGACGCTGTCCGTGCTCGCCTACGACCCGGGCTCGCCCGCGACCGTCGTCGTCTCCCACCACGTCGAGGAGATTCCGCCGGGCTTCACCCACGTCCTGATGCTGTGCCAGGGCCGTGTCGTCGCCTCCGGGCCGCTCGAGGAGACCATGTCGGCGGAGGCTCTCTCGGCCACGTTCGGCATGCCGCTGGCGCTGTCCCACCAGGACGGTCGGTACGCCGCCCGCCGGCGTCAGCACCGCATCTGACGCCTGCTGCCGCAACCCCGGTTTCTCCCGGCACCCGCGGGGATAGGCTTCGAGCATGCACTGGATGAGCGACCACCACTGGGAGGTCTGGCTCGGCATCTCGATCCTGCTCCTCGTGGGCGAGATGTGCACGCTCGACCTGATCATGGGCATGCTCGCGGTCGGCGGCCTCGCCGGCATGCTGACCGCGATGCTGAGCGGCTCCTGGGTCGTCCAGGGCGTCGTCGCCGCCGTCGTCGCCCTGGCCATGCTGGCCGTCGTGCGGCCCTCGCTGGCGCGCACCCTGCACAGCGGTCCGGAGATCGCGACCGGCAACGCGAGGGTGATCGGCATGCGCGGCAAGGTCGTGGAGCCGGTCGGCCCGATGCAGACCGGCCGGATCGCGATCGACGGCGAGTTCTGGACCGCCAGCGCCGACGCCGAGCTTCCGATCGGCCTGACCGTCGAGGTCGTCGAGATCCGTGGGGCGACCGCGCACGTGCGGCCGGCCGAGGCCTCCGAGTTCGAGCAGTACCACCCACCCAAGGAGATCTGATGATCTACGTCATCCTGCTCGCCATCGTCTTCATCTTCGTGGTGGTGGTGCTGGCCAAGACGGTCCGCGTCGTGCCCCAGGCACGTGCGGGCGTCGTCGAGCGCTTCGGCAAGTACAAGCAGACCCTGCCGGCCGGCCTGAACTTCGTGGTGCCCTTTATCGACAAGGTGCGCTACATGATCGACCTGCGCGAGCAGGTCGTGAGCTTCCCGCCGCAGCCGGTGATCACCGAGGACAACCTCTCGGTCGACATCGACACGGTCATCTACTTCCGCGTGACCGACCCGATCGCGGCGACGTACGAGATCGCCAACTACATCTCCGCGATCGAGCAGCTCACCATGACCACGCTGCGCAACATCATCGGTGGCATGGACCTCGAGCAGACGCTGACCAGCCGCGACCAGGTCAACTCGGGCCTGCGGGGCGTGCTGGACGAGGCCACCGGCAAGTGGGGCATCCGCGTCAACCGCGTCGAGGTCAAGAGCATCGACCCGCCGGGCTCCATCAAGGACGCCATGGAGAAGCAGATGCGGGCCGACCGTGACAAGCGCGCGCTGATCCTGTCCGCCGAGGGTCAGCGGCAGTCGGCGATCCTCACCGCGGAGGGCAACAAGCAGTCCGCGATCCTCAACGCCGAGGGTGACAAGGAGTCGCGGATCCTCCGCGCGCAGGCCGACCGCGAGGCCCAGATCCTGCAGGCCCAGGGTGAGGGACAGGCCATCCAGACCGTCTTCCAGGCGATCCACGACGGCCGCCCGGACCAGTCGCTGCTGGCCTACCAGTACCTCCAGATGATGCCGCGCATCGCCAAGGGCGACGCCAACAAGATGTGGATCATCCCGAGCGAGTTCGGCGAGGCGCTGAAGGGCCTCGGCACGGCCATCGGCAGCGTCCCGGGCGTGCCGCAGGAGACCGAGGGCCCGCGGGTGCGCGTCGACATGGGCCCGAGCGAGCCGCAGCTGCCCGACGACCGCGAGGTCGCGTCCACGCAGGCCGCGGTCGAGCAGGCCATCAAGGAGGCCGAGGACGCGGCCCATCCCGGCCGCGAGGCCAGCGCGCTGCCGACCGAGTCGGACACGCCGGCTCCCGGTGCGACCTCGGACGACACGGGCGAGACGGGCGACACGGGTGAGGGCGACACGGGCGGGGCGACCGGCCCGGAGGCTCCGTGAGCGAGCGTCCCTTCGGGGACGAGCCCACACAGCCGGGAGGTACGCCGGGTGGCGGTCCGACGTACCAGCCGTATCCGCCGCCGGGCGGCTACCCGGCGCCGCAGCCCGAGCCCTACCCGGCCGGGGCGCTCTACCAGGCTCCACAGCCGACGAACGGACTCGCGATCGCCTCGATGGTCACCGGGATCGTCTGCGTGGCTGCGGCGTTCGCGCTGTGCGGCGTCGGCGGCATCCTCGGGATCGTGCCGGCCATCATGGGCCACGTCGCCCGCGGCCAGATCAGGCGCGACAACCAGGCCGGGGACGGCTTCGCCCTCGCCGGCGTGATCATCGGCTGGATCTCGTTCGTGGTCGCGCTGATCGCGATCGTGGTGTTCGTCGTGATCCTCGGCGCGATGTTCTCGCCGTTCTACGACTCGCCCGGCAGCGGAGGGCGCGGAGTCTCGGTCTGACCGAGGTCAGGCGCCCTTGGCAGCCTTGCGGCCGCCCGCGAGGCCGCGTGCGCCGGAGAGCACCGCGAAGCCCGCGACGGCCACGAGCCCGGCACCGGCGGCGAGGCCGAGCCGCTTCGACCTGAGCTCGATGACCCCGGTCGCGGCGTCGGTGCCGTCGACCGCCATCCCGACCAGGGTCAGGTTGCGCCGGGTCGAGCCGCGCGACACCAGCGTGACGGCGCCGAGGGCCGTCTCACGTGCACCGAACAGGCGCGTCAGGTACGCCGCCTGCGGGTTGGCCGCGGCGGAGACGCCGAACATCCGCGCGGTCAGATCGGGCGCGACCAGTGCGCAGATGCCGATGACGATGCGGCCCAGGGAGATGCCGGTCACAGGATCCATGGCCGCACCCTAGCGGGCCCTCGGGCGGGACGGCGCGCGCGGCGCGACAGTCAGTCGACGTACGCGCCGAGCCAGCGCGCGATCTCGTCGTACACGCGGTCGCGGGCGGGCCTGCGCGAGAGGACCACGTCGTGGATGGCGCCGGGCACTGCGACGTAGGTGACGTGGCGGCCGATGGCGGTCGCCCAGCGCCGGATCTGGCGCACGTCGAGCACGATGTCGGTGGTGAAGACGTCCTCGCCCATCGCCTTGGGCGCGCTGGAGCGGTCCGAGGAGAGCACGAGCACGGGACAGTCGACGTCGAGGCCGGCCTGCAGCTGGGCGTGCCCCGCGCGGATCGCGGCGAGCCAGCCGAAGCGCACGGGGAAGGACCCGAGCGGCTTCCAGTCGAGGTTGAACTCCCACTCGCCGTCGTGGTCCTTGTGCAGCCCGCGTGCGTAGAAGCCGGACACGTCGCGGGTCAGCTCGCGCATCGGCGCGCGCTTGCCGGCCTGGGCGAGCGCGAGGTTGGCCGGACGCGAGCGCATCCAGGCCGGCCCCTGCAGGTCGAGCCAGGGGGAGTTGAGGAGAACCCCCTCGAGGCCCTCGGGCCTCCTCGCCTCGGCCCACAGCGGCACGATCAGGCCGCCGGTGGAGTGGGCGGCGATGATGACGCGGGTGTGACCGTCGCGCTTCGTGATGCGCTCCCAGGCGGCGTCCAGCTCCTCGAAGTACGCCGACAGGTCGGCCACGTAGGTGCCGGACTGGTGGTCGCGCAGCGACCGGCCGTACTTGCGCAGGTCCAGGGCGTACATGTCGTGGCCGCGGTCGATCCACCACTCGGCGTACTCGGTCTGGAAGAAGTAGTCCGAGAAGCCGTGGACGTGCAGGACGGCGCGGTCGGTCGGCGCCGCCGCGGACCGGCTGACGAGCGTGGCGACGACCTCGCCCTCGAAGTCGGCCGCGAGGTCGATCGTCTCGGCCAGCCACGGCTCGCCGAGGACGTCGGTGGTGATCGTGGGACCGGGCTCGCTGCTCACGAGGGAAGTCTGCCACCTGCGTCGGCGCGCCAACTGCCCCGCCGGCGCTCGGCCGTCAGGCTCCGGGCCGGACGAGCCTCTAGCCTCCGGGGTGTGACCTCTCCGCCGAGCCTCGACCACCTGGCTGCCCTGACCGTGCTGTCTGGACGCACGTGGCACGCCGAGCCGCTGGTGCACGGGCGAGTCGAGCCGGTCGTGCGCGTGACCACCACCGACGACGTCGCGCCGCCGCTCGACCTGGTCGTACGGCGGGTGGGCCCGGCGCGCGGCGTCGACCTGGACGACGAGGGCCCGGCGACGGTCGCGGCCGCCGCGCTGGGGGTGGGCCCCGCGGTCGTGGAGTGGCGGCCGGAGGATCGCCTGCTCGCCGTCGAGCACGTCACGGGGCGGATGGTCACCCGCTCGGACCTGCTCCAGCCCGAGCCGCTGGCGCGGCTGTGCACCGCTCTCCGCCGGCTGCACGCCGCACCGGAGCCGTTCGGCCAGGACCTCGACCTGTTCGCCGAGGCCCGTCGCCACCCGGCGCTGGTGGGCGACCGGCTGCTGGCCGAGCTCGAGTCGGCCCTCGGCGCGCATCCGGAGGGTTCGGCGCCGTGCCACAACGACGTCGTGCCGGGGAACTTCCTTGACGACGGCGAGCGGATCTGGCTGGTCGACTTCGAGTACGCCGGCAACATCGCGCCGTCGGCCGAGCTGGCCTGTCTCGTGGTCGGCGCCGAGCTGGGGACCGCCGACATCCCGACCATCGCCGCGGCGTACGACGGCGAGGCGACCCCGTTGCGGGTCGCGCGGATCGCGCTCTGGCGCGTCGTGCAGCTCGTGCTGTGGAGCGAGTGGGCGCGCGCGGTGGCCAGCAAGAGCTGGGCGGACCGGCTGTCGGCCGCGCGCGACGAGGCGGTCGCCGACCCGGCCCTGCGCTCCTGGCTCGACGAGGTACGTCGTGGCTGACAGCCCGCGCCCGTCGTACGGTCCCTCGCTGCGGCCGTGGCACTTCGTGCTGGCGCTCGGCTGGCTGGCCCGGGCGTCGGGCTGCTGGTGGCGGGCGGGGTGCTCGGGCCGGCGTACGACCACAGCCACGGCCTGGTGATCGTCCTGGTCGTCGCCATCGACGTGGTGGCGCTGCTCGCGCCGGTGCTGGCGCTGCCACGGCGTCGGCCTGCCTCCGGTTGAGCGGCCTTCACGGTTCTTCAGCGGTGTGGCAGTGGGCGGAGGCCGTCGCCCTTAAGGTCTGCACATGACCGAAGCCGCAGCGCCCGAGGAGACGCTGGCGGCGATGCGAGCCCGGCTGCAGGAGCAGTGCCGCGTGCCGCCACTGCCGACCGACTGGGAGTGGGCGTCGGCGATGGTCTCCGCGGAGGGCCTCGACTTCGGCGGCGACTTCTTCGTCGCCGCGCCCCTGCAGACCTCGGAGGGGCCGGGCCTGCAGATGGTGCTGGTCGATGTGTGCGGCAACGGTGCGAAGGCGCTGCCGGCGGCGACGCGGCTCGCGGACACGATCCGGGGCCTCGTTGCCACCCAGCCGTACGACGGCGTCATGCCGGCCGTGAGCGCGCACCTGAACGCGTTGGAGGACCCCGAGGCGTTCGCGACCGCCTGCCAGGTGGTGCTCAGCTTCACGACCGGCCGCTACGAGATCCGCAGCGCGGGCCACCCACCCGTGCTGCGCTGGGACTCGGCCGCGGGGGAGTGGAGCATCGACTCCGCGCGGGGCATGGCGCTCGGCATCCAGGACTCCCCGGAGCTGCACCACAGCGCCGGCACCCTCGCGCCCGACGAGGGCCTGCTGTTCTACACCGACGGCGTCGTGGAGACCCGCACGTCGGACTTCGACGAGGGCGTCGAGTGGCTGCGCGACGTTGCCCGTAGCGAGCTGCGGCAGGGGTGGCCGGGACTGGCGGGCCGGCTCCTGGCGGACGTCACCCAGGGTGCGGACGACCGGGCGGTGCTGGTCCTGAGGCGGTGCCGCGGAATATAGTTGACATGTCACCAGTTGGGCCGGATGAACCCAGCGAAGGGAGCGCGTCAATGCAGATCGGAATCTTCAGCGTCGGAGACGTCACCGCCGATCCGACCACCGGACGGACCCCGTCCGAGCACGAGCGGATCAAGGCGCAGGTCGCGATCGCCAAGAAGGCCGAGGACATCGGGCTCGACGTGTTCGCGACGGGCGAGCACCACAACCCGCCGTTCATCGCGTCCAACCCGACGGCGACGCTCGCCTACATCGGCGCCCAGACCGAGCGCATCGTGCTGTCGACGGCGACGACCTTGATCACGACGACCGACCCGGTCCTGATCGCCGAGGACTACGCGAAGATCCAGCACCTGCTCGACGGCCGTGTCGACCTGATGATGGGCCGCGGCAACACCGGCCCGGTCTACCCCTGGTTCGGCAAGGACATCCGCCAGGGCATCAACCTCGCGATCGAGAACTACGCCCTGCTGCGCCGCCTGTGGAGCGAGGACGTCGTGAGCTGGGAGGGCCGCTTCCGGACGCCGCTGCAGGGCTACACCTCCACCCCGCGGCCGCTCGACGGCGTCGCGCCGTTCGTGTGGCACGGCTCGATCCGCAGCCCCGAGATCGCCGAGCAGGCGGCTTACTACGGCGACGGCTTCTTCCACAACCACATCTTCTGGCCCGCCTCGCACACCGCGCAGATGGTCGGTCTCTACCGCCAGCGCTGGGAGCACTACGGCCACGGCCCCGCGGACACCGCGATCGTCGGCCTCGGCGGGCAGTTCTTCATGCGCCGCAACAGCCAGGACGCGGTCGACGAGTTCCGGCCGTACTTCGACAACGCGCCGGTCTACGGCCACGGCCCCTCGCTGGAGGACTTCACGGCACAGACGCCGCTGACCGTCGGCTCGCCGCAGCAGGTCCTCGAGCGCACCCTCTCGTTCCGGGAGTACGCCGGCGACTACCAGCGTCAGCTCTTCCTGCTCGACCATGCCGGGCTGCCGCTCAAGACCGTGCTCGAGCAGCTGGACCTGCTCGGCGAGATCCTGCCCGAGATGCGCAAGGGTTTCGCCGAGGGCCGACCGTCGCACGTCCCCGACGCGCCGACGCACGCCTCACTGGTCGCCGCGGCGACCGCGGCCGAAGCGGCGATCGCAGGGGGTGAGGAGTCGTGACCGGCGTCGTGGTGGTCTCGGCGGGGCTGTCGGTCCCGTCCTCGACCAGGCTGCTGGCGGACCAGCTGGGCACGGCCGTCGAGAGGGCGGTCTCGGCCCGGGGCGCCGCGGTGGAGGTCGAGCACGTCGAGCTGCGCCCGCTGGCGCACTCCCTCGCCGACAGCATGCTGTCCGGGTTCGCCTCGGGCGACCTCGCCGCGGCGATCGCCAAGGTCGCCCGGGCGGACGCGCTCGTCGCGGTGACCCCGGTGTTCGCGGCGCCGTGCTCGGGGCTGTTCAAGACGTTCTTCGACGTCCTGGAGCAGGGCGTCCTGGACGGCAGGCCGGTGCTCGTAGCGGCGACGGCGGGCACCGCCCGCCACAGCCTGGTCCTCGACCACGCGCTCCGGCCGCTCTTCGCCTACCTGCACGCGGTCGTCGTACCGACCGGTGTCTTCGCTGCGAGCGAGGACTTCGCCGGGAGCGACGGCGCGCTGACCAAGCGCATCGAGCGGGCGGCCGCCGAGCTGGCCGCGCTCCTCCCGGGCGGTGCCGAGACGGCAGGCGCGGAGCGCGGGCCCCGGCGGGACCTCGTGGAGGACCGGTTCGCTGCTCCGGTCGACTTCGAGCAGCTGCTGCGCGAGGCCGGTGGAGACTCGATCCGCTGATCCCTGGTGCGGCTCGGTCCGGCTTGGCAGCATGGCGTCAACCGATCGAGAGGACGCCCATGCGCCGCACCGTGTTCGACGAGGACCACGAGTCCTTCCGCTCGACCCTCCGCTCCTTCATCGAGTCGGAGGTCGTGCCCCACTACCAGGAGTGGTTCGAGGAGGGCATCGTCCCGAAGGACCTCTACCTCAAGCTCGGTGAGCTCGGGGTGTTCGGCATCGAGGTGCCCGAGGAGCACGGCGGAGCCGGCATCGAGTCGTTCAAGTTCTCCGCGATCCAGTCCGAGGAGCTCGCGCGCGCCGGTGTCAGCTTCGGCGGCTCGTCGACCCACGTCGCGCTCTGCCTGCCGTACCTGCTGAAGCTCGGCAGCGAGGAGCAGCTCAAGCGCTGGATGCCGGGGTTCGTTTCCGGCGAGACGATGTTCGCGATCGCGATGACCGAGCCGGGCACGGGCTCCGACCTCGCCGGCATGACCACGACCGCCAAGCGCGACGGCGACGGCTACGTCCTCAACGGCGCGAAGACGTTCATCACCGGCGGCGTCCAGGCCGACCGCGTGATCGTGTGTGCGCGCACCTCGCCGCCGGAGGACGGCAACCGACGACACGGCATCTCGCTGTTCGCCGTCGACACCACGTCCGACGGGTACGCCGTCGGCCGCAAGCTCGACAAGATCGGCCTGCGCACCTCCGACACCGCCGAGCTGTCGTTCAGCGACGTGCACGTGCCGGCCGAGGACCTGCTCGGCGAGGAGGGCGAGGGCTTCTCCTACCTGGGCCAGAACCTGCCGCAGGAGCGGCTCGGGATCGCCTTCGGCGCCTACGCCCAGGCCGCTGCCGCCGTCCGCTTCACCCAGCAGTACGTCGAGGAGCGCAAGGTCTTCGGCACCTCGGTCGCGACGTTCCAGAACACCAAGTTCGAGCTCGCCGCCTGTCAGGCGGAGGTCGACGCCGCGCAGGCCGTCGCCGACCGCGCGCTCGAGGCCCACGACCTCGGCGAGCTGACCGCCGCCGAGGCGGCGTCGGCCAAGCTGTTCTGCACCGAGGTCGCGAGCCGGGTCATCGACCGGTGCCTGCAGCTGCACGGCGGCTACGGCTACATGAACGAGTACCCCATCGCCCGGCTCTACGCCGACAACCGGGTCAACCGCATCTACGGCGGGACCTCGGAGGTCATGAAGCTGATCATCGCGAAGTCGATGGGGCTCTAGCCCGCACACGCGAAGCGCCCCGGGGTCAGCGGGGCGCTCCGCGATCTCGGAGGTCGAGGAGGTTGCGCAGCAACCGTCTCGAGACCCCGTCAGTGCTGGTACGTCCCGTGGACGATCGCGCGCCCGGCCGTCTTGAAGGCAAGGTTGAACGAGACCACGGCCGGGCTGGCCGAGCCGTCGACGCCCAGGCTCTCCTCGTTGACGGCGTGGACCACGAAGAAGTAGCGGTGCACCTGGTCGCCGGCCGGGGGAGCGGCGCCCATGAAGCCCTGCTGGCCGCCGTCGTTGCGGACGTGGAACGCCTTGCCGGGCAGCTCGGCGTCGACCGCGCCCGCACCGGCGTCGAGCGAGGTCACGTCGGCCGGTACGTCGACGAGCACCCAGTGCCAGAAGCCGCTCGGCGTCGGGGCGTCCGGGTCGAAGCAGGTGATCGTGTAGCTCTTGGTGCCCTCGGGGCCGGCCTCCCAGGACAGCTGCGGCGAGGTGTTGCCGGCGTCGGCCACCTGGTCGTCCTTGAGGGGCTGGCCGTCGGTGACGTCCGCACTGGTCACGGAGAACGACGGTGCGGCGGGCAGCAGCGGGTACGGGTCGGGGGTCACGGGTCGCTCAAGGGTCATGCCAGCGAAGTTAGTCCGCACCCTGGGCCCACACCAGAGGGCCCCGTGAGCAGCGGGAAGAATGGGCGCCGTGACCGACTTCCCGCCGTACCTCTCCGGTCTGCGTCTCGCCGGTCGCCGCGTCGTCGTCGTCGGCGCTGGGCAGGTCGCGCAGCGGCGGGTTCCGCAGCTCATCGCGGTCGGTGCGGACGTGCACGTCGTGGCACCGGAGGCGACCCCGGCGATCGAGGGCCTGGTCGGCTCGGGCGAGGTGACCTGGCACCAGCGGCCCTTCGCGGACGACGACCTCGACGGAGCCTGGTACGCCCTCGCGCTGACCGCCGACGGTGCGGTCAACGCCCGCGTGATCGCGCTCGCGGAGGAGCGCCGGATCTTCTGCGTCCGCTCCGACGACGCGACCCGCGGCACGGCCTGGACCCCCGCGACCGGCAGGTACGACGACCTCACGGTCGCGATCCTCGGCAACCGCGACCCGCGGCGCTCGGCGGCGGTGCGCGACGAGGTCGTCGACGCGCTCCGCGAGGGCCGCATCGAGGCGCCCCACGGCCGTGGCGGCGCCGAGACGCGCCTTGGGAGCGTCGTGCTCGTCGGTGGCGGACCGGGGGAGCCCGACCTGATCACCGTCGCCGGACGCAAGGCGCTGATGGGCGCGGACGTCGTGGTGGCCGACCGGCTCGCTCCCCGCGAGCTCCTGGGCGACCTCCCGGCCGACGTCGAGCTGGTCGACGTCGCCAAGCTGCCGCGCGGCCGCTCCGCGCAGCAGGAGGAGATCAACCGCGTCATCGTCGAGCGGGCCCTGGCGGGCAAGCGGGTCGCGCGGTTCAAGGGCGGCGACAACTTCGTCTTCGGTCGTGGCTACGAGGAGATCATCGCCTGCCGCGAGGCCGGCGTGCCGGTGACCGTCATCCCCGGCCTGACCTCGCCGGTGTCGGTGCCGGCCATCGCCGGCATCCCGGTCACGCATCGCGGCGTCACCCACGAGTTCAGCGTGGTGTCCGGTCACCTCCCGCCCGGGCACCCGGAGTCGCTCGTCGACTACGCCGGGCTGGCGCGCATGCAGGGCACGGTCGTGCTGATGATGGCGGTCCGGAACGCCCCTGCGATCGCGGCCGCGCTCGTCGAGGGCGGCCGCCCCGCGGACACTCCCGTGGCCGTGGTCTGCGACGGCACCATGCCCACCGAGCGCACCGTCCTCGCGACGCTCGGCACCCTGGCCGAGCGACTCCACGCCGAGAGCGTGAAGCCGCCCGCGATCATCGTGATCGGCGAGGTGGTGCGCATCGCGCACCCCGAGGCGTTCGGGGGCTGAGGTTGGCTGAGCGCGTCGACATCGACGACCCGGCCGACCCGCGGCTCGCGGACTACCGAGACCTCCGCGACGTACAGCTGCGCAAGTCGCTGGAGGCCGAGCACGGCCTCTTCCTCGCCGAGGGCGAGAAGGTCGTGCGCCGGGCGGTGGCGGCCGGCGCGAACCCGCGCTCGTTCCTGATGGCGCCCAAGTGGCTGGACGGCCTCGCGGACGTGCTGTCCGCGTCGAGCGCGCCGGTCTACGTGATGTCGGAGGCGATGGCGGAGGAGGTCACCGGGTTCCACGTCCACCGTGGTGCGCTGGCCTCGCTCGAACGGCCGGTCCTGCCGTCGCTGGACGAGGTGCTCGACGGTGCACGCTCGGTCCTGGTGCTCGAGGAGATCGTCGACCACACCAACGTCGGCGCGGTCTTCCGCTCCGGCGCCGCGTTGGGCTTCGACGCAGTGTTGCTCGCCCCACGCTGCGCGGACCCGCTCTACCGTCGCTCGATCAAGGTCGCGATGGGAGCGGTCTTCTCGCTGCCCTGGACCCGCCTCCCCGGCTGGTACGACGCCCTGCCGGCCCTCTCCGCCCGCGGCTTCACCACCGTCGCGCTGACCCTCGCCGACGACGCGGTGCCGATCGAGGACGCCGTCGCCGGGCTCGACAAGGTCGCGCTGGTCCTCGGCTCGGAGGGCCACGGGCTGTCACCGCGCTGGCAGGCGACCGCCGACCGCCGGGCCATCATCCCGATGAGCCACGGCATCGACTCCCTCAACGTCGCCGCCGCCTCGGCGGTCGCCTGCTACGTGACCGCTCGGCGGTGATCTGGGCGGTCGTCGGCAGCTGTAACACGTCGTTGACGGAGCTGGTCGGCCGTTCGGGGCTGTAACACGTCGTTCGCCGTACTAGGAGGGCGTCCACTGCTGTAGAAGGTCGTCGCGACGCGCGTCTACAGCAGTGGACAACGTGTTACAGCGCGCCCACCCCACCCCGATCCCGGGTCCGCGGGCCGGATGTCGACGAGAGCGGCAGATGCTCAGCGATCTGGTGAAGCATGCTCTCCGAACCGGACACGGCAGGAAAACATCCGGTATACTTCGACCCATGGTGGAAGATCTGCGGACATACTCGGCCTGGGTCACGTTGCGTGACGCGGTGACGGCCTTCCAGGAGCACCAGCAGCCGGACGGATCGGCGCTCGGTGCGCCGGCCGGGCTGATGGACACGATCAGGGCGAGCATCGCCGAGCTGGCGTCGTGCTTCCCGCACGACGCGGCGTACCTCGAGGCGCTCGACGCCGACCTGGCGCGGTGGCAGGCGGGCGGCTTCGAGAAGCCGGACTTCCTCGACTCGCTGACCGCCTTCAACCCCTCGCAGGGGCGGGCGGACGGTCGGCAGCACCTCGTGGTCTTCGCGATGTACACCCAGAACGGCAGCACCGACCGCCACCTCGAGGCCGTGCTGATCCGCGAGGTCTGGCCGGAGTGGCTGGCCGGCCTCGAGCGCGACCGCTACGACAACCCGATGTTCGTGCCGGTGCGCTTCGACGACTTCACCAGCGGCTACGACACCCACTCGGCGGTGCTGTTCCCCGAGACGGTCGCGGTGCGCGAGACGCCCGGCCGCTACAGCTGGGGCGCGATCTTCTGCGACCGCGAGGCTGCCCGCTTCCGCGCGGTCACCTCCGCCGCGGCCGACACGCTCGGCATGGACCTCCCCGACGATGCCCGCGCGCTGCTCGCCGACCAGGCCAGGTGCGAGGAGGCCTACGTCCTGTGGGACCTCGTCCACGACCGCACCCACAGCCACGGAGACCTGCCGTTCGACCCGTTCATGATCCGGCAGCGCCAGCCGTTCTGGATGTACGGCCTGGAGGAGCTGCGCTGCGACCTGACGGCCTTCCGCGAGGCCGGCAGGCTGCTCGAGCAGGGCGTCGCCCAGGCGGCCGACGTGCAGCACGCCATCCTGTTCGACCGGCTGTTCCGCTTCCCGGTCTCCGGCACCCGGGTCCGCAACTACGACGGGCTCGGCGGCCAGCTGCTCTTCGCCTACCTCCACCAGCACGACGCGCTGCGCTGGACCGACAACCGGCTGCGCATCGACTTCGCGGCGGCCCGCGAGCACACCGCGGAGCTCGGCGCGGAGATCGAGCGGTTCTACCGCGCGGGCATCGACCGGCCCAAGCTCAACCACTGGCTCGCCGGGCACGCGCTCGTGTCGTCGTACCTCTCGCCGCATCCGGCGTCACGGTGGGCGCGGGCGGGGGAGACGCTCGACCTGACGCTGCCGCCGCGTCAGCTCGTCGACGACGTGCTTCCCGACGAGTTCCCGCTGAGCATGTTCTACGAGGCCCTGTCGCGGAAGCTCGGGGGAGTCATCGAGTCGACCAGGGGCGTGACCGGCAGACTGTCGGCATGATCCAGACGCGGCACGACCCGGCACGCATCGGCTTCGCAAGCGACAACTACGGCGGGGCGCACCCCGCGGTGATCGAGGCGCTCGCGGTCGCCAACAACGGCCACGTCAGCGCGTACGGCGCCGACCCCTACTCCGAGGCGCTGCCGGCCCTCTTCGGGGAGCTCTTCGGCGACGGCATCGAGGTCTACCCGGTGTGGAACGGCACCGGCGCGAACGTCGTCAGCCTGATGGCCCTCACCGAGCGCTGGGACGCCGTCGTGTGCACCACCGACGCGCACATCAACACCGACGAGTGCGGTGCGCCCGAGCGGGTCGGCGGCCTGAAGCTGCTCGCCATCCCGACCGAGCACGCCAAGCTGCGACCGGAGCAGCTGGCGATCCCGATGCGGGAGTTCGAGGACGAGCACCGCGCGCGCCCGAGCGTGCTGTCGCTGACCCAGAGCACCGAGCTCGGCACGGTCTACACGCCGAGCGAGGTCGCCGCCCTCGCCGCCATCGCGCACGGGTACGGCATGTCGGTCCACATGGACGGCGCCCGCATCGCCAACGCCGCCGCCGCGCTGGGGGTGCCCGTCCGGGAGTTCACGCGCGACGCCGGGGTCGACGTGCTGTCGTTCGGCGGCACCAAGAACGGCCTCGTGTTCGGCGAGGCCGTCGTGGTGCTCTCACCCGAGCGTGTGCGGGGCATGCCCTACCTCCGCAAGCTCTCGATGCAGCTCAGCTCGAAGATGCGCTTCGTCTCGGCCCAGCTCGAGGCACTGCTGCACGACGACCTGTGGCTGCGCAGCGCGGGCCACTCCAACGCGATGGCACGCCGGCTGGCAGCGGCGGTCGAGGCGCTGCCCGGCTTCGAGATCACCTCGCCGGTGCACGCGAACGCGGTCTTCGTGCGCCTCCCGCGTGTGGTCGCGGAGCGCGTGCAGCCCGACTTCCCGTTCTATCTCTGGGACGAGACCGACCACGAGCACCCGGTCGCGCGCTGGATGTGCAGCTTCGACCACACCGAGGCGCACGTCGACGCCTTCGTCGCCGCCCTGGCGGCCGCGAACGCCTGACGCCGAGGGCGGCCACCCGTCAGAGGAGCCCGGCGAACCTCTCGATCGACTCCTTGATCGCCGTACGCGCCGCTCCGCTGAAGGCATCCATGTCGAAGAAGCCGTGGATGAGCCCCGGGTACGTCGTGTGCGTGACCTGTACGCCGGCGGCCTCGAGCGCCGCGGCGTAGGCAGCGCCGTCGTCGCGCAGCGGGTCGAACTCGGCTGTCGCCACCACCGCGGGCGGGAGGTCGGCCAGGTCGCCGTGCATGGGCGCGATCAGCGGGTCCTGGGGATCGATGCCGTCCGGCGCGTAGTTGTCGATGAACCAGGCCATGGTGGACGCCTCGAGGAAGTAGCCGACGGCGTTCTCGGCGAGTGAGGGGTAGGACCCGCCGCCGTCGGTCACCGGGTAGATCAGCAGCTGCGCCTTGATGCCGGGCACCTGCTGGGCGACGACCGCGGCGAGGTTGCCCCCGGACGAGTCCCCGGCGACGGCGAGGACCTCCGAGCCGCCGAGGTCGGTCAGCCGGGACGCGATGTCCTTGGTCGCCGCGATCGCATCGAGCGGCGCCGCCGGGAATGTCGCCTCGGGCGCCAGGCGGTAGTCGACCGACACGACGACAGCGTTCGCGCCGGCACAGATCGCGCGCGCCATGTTGTCGTGGGTGTCGAGGTCTCCGATGACGAAGCCGCCGCCGTGGAACATCGCCACGGTCGGTACGGCGCCCGCGGACTCGGGCCGGTAGATCCGCGCCCTCAGCGGGCGGTCCGCGCCGGCTACCTGCGTCTCCTCCACCGACGCGACCGGTACGACGGTCGCGGGGTCCCGCATGTCGACGGTAAGCGTGCGGAAGGCGGTCCGGGCCTCCTCCGGCGTCATCGTCTCCATGGCCGGGTTGGCCGAGAGGAGCTGGAGCAGGGGCGCGATCTCGTGGTCGACTGGCATGCCGGCAACCTAGCGCCTCGGCGGTCGATCAGGTCGGCCACTCGGCGGGATAGTCCGGCACCGCCGCGTCGTGCTGCTTCTGGAGCTTCTTGCGGGCGCGGGTGGCGAGCCGGTCGCCGAAGACCGTGCCGGCCGTGTGGTCGATCTCGTGCTGGAGGCAGCGGGCGAGGAGCCCGTCGCCCTCGAAGCGCACTGGTTCACCGTCGAGGCCGTGTCCCTCGACCGCCGCGAAGTCCGGACGGGCGCACGGCACGAACGCACCTGGGAACGACAGGCACCCCTCCTCGCTGTCGTCGAGCCGACGCTCGCGGCCCTCGGGCAGGACCAGCCTCGGGTTGCAGACGACGCCGGCCCAGTGGTCCCCGGACGCGTCGGGGCAGTCGAAGACGAACACGGCCAGGTCCACGCCGATCTGGCAGGCCGCGAGGCCGACGCCGTCGGCGGCGTACATCGTGGCGGTCATGTCGGCGACGAGGGAGCGCAGCGCGTCGTCGTAGGTCTCGACCGGGCGCTGGGCGTGGTGCATGACGGGGGCTCCCCATCGCGTCATCGGCCGGACGGTGCCGTCCCGGGGCAGCTCGCCGTACGGCGCGTGCACGGTCGGCTCGGGCTGCTGGCTCTTCCCACGGGGCATGTCGGCAGAGCATAGGTGCGGCGCTTGCCCGACGTTGTGTCGGGCGACTCGCCGACCACCTGTAGCGCGGTGTGTAACTCTGAGTTACATTTTCTCCATGTCCCTCATCCCGAACTTCAAGCCAGGTGGCAAGCACGGGGTCCCGCGCAACGAGAGCCGTGATCCCATCGGCATCCTCGTGGCCGGGCTCAACCGGCTCGCCCAGAGCGACCTCATCGACAAGGTCGGTCTGCGCAAGCAGACCGAGCAGGCCGTGTTCAGCGTGACCCGCACCGGGTTCAAGACCATGACGAACGCGAGCCGCACGTTCTCCAAGTCCGGCAAGTCGGGTGCGCCGGGCACCCGCCCGGTGTTCACCGCCGGCACCGGCCCGTTCGACCTCACGCCCGGCGAGGACGAGCAGATGCTCGTCGACGTCGTGTCGGAGTTCGCGGCCGAGGTCGTCCGGCCCGCCGCGGCGCAGGCCGACCACGACTGCGCCGCGCCCGACGACCTCCTCAAGTCGAGCCTGGAGATCGGCCTGCCGATCCTGGGCCTGCCCGAGGAGCTCGGCGGCGTCTCGGAGGAGCGCTCGGCGATGGCCGGCACGCTCGTGGCCGAGGCGCTCTCGAAGGGCGACATGGGCCTGGCGGTCGCCACGCTCGCGCCCGGCTCGGTCGCCACTGCGATCGGCCTGTGGGGCACCGACGCGCAGCAGCAGACCTACCTGCCGGCGTTCATCGGCGAGGAGGTCCCGGCGGCCGCGCTCGCGCTCAACGAGCCGACCGTCCTCTTCGACGTCACCACGCCGTCGACGACGGCCACCAAGACCGCCGACGGCTTCGTTCTCAACGGCACCAAGAGCCTGGTCGCCCGCGGCGACAGCGCGGAGCTCTTCATCGTCGGCGCCCAGCTGGACGGCAAGCCGGTGCTGTTCCTGGTGGAGTCCTCGACCGAGGGCCTCAGCATCGCCGGCGACCCCGCGATGGGTGTCCGCGCCGCGTCGATGACCACCCTGGAGCTGAAGGACGTCAAGGTGCCGGCCGACGCGGTCCTGGGCGAGACCGACGGGTCGACGTACACCGAGTGCGTGCGGCTCTCCCGCCTCGCCTGGTGCGCGTTGGCCATCGGCACGGCCCAGGCCGTGGTCGACTACGTCACGCCGTACGTCAAGGAGCGGGAGGCGTTCGGCGAGCCGATCGCCCACCGCCAGTCGGTGGCGTTCATGGTCGCCAACATGGCGATCGAGCTGCAGGGCATGCGGCTGCTGACCTACCGCGCGGCCGCCCGTGCCGCCGCCGGCAAGGACTTCGGCAAGGAGGTCGCGATGGCCCGCAAGGCCTGCGCCGACCACGGCATGCGCATCGGCCTCGACGGCGTCCAGCTGCTCGGTGGCCACGGATTCGTCAAGGAGCACCCGGTCGAGCGGTGGTACCGCGACCTGCGTGCGATCGCGATCATGGAAGGGACGGTGCTGGTCTGATGGCCATCAACCTCGAGGTGCCGAAGAAGCACCGCGCACTCATCGACCAGGCTCACCAGGTCGCGATGAACATGCTGCGGCCGATCAGCCGCAAGTACGACATCGCCGAGCACGAGTACCCCACCGAGCTGGACATGCTCGCCGCGATGATCGACGGCCTGTCCGAGTCCGGCGCGAGCGAGGGTGCCGGCGCCGCCGGCGTACGACGCTCCGGCGACGAGGCCGACAAGGGCGTCAAGAACGGCTCCAACATGGCCTCGGTGACCTCGGTCGCCGAGATGTGCTGGGGCGACGTCGGCCTGCTGCTCTCCATGCCGCGCCAGGGCCTCGGCAACTCCGCGATCGCCTCGGTCGCCGACGATGAGCAGCTCGAGCGGTTCAAGGGCACGTGGGCGTCGATGGCGATCACCGAGCCGTCGTTCGGCTCCGACTCCGCGCAGGTCTCGACCACCGCGGTGCTCGACGGCGACCACTACGTCATCAACGGCGAGAAGATCTTCGTGACTTCCGGCGAGCGCTCCGACTCGATCGTGGTCTGGGCGACGCTGGACAAGAAGCTCGGTCGCGCGGCGATCAAGTCCTTCCTGGTCACCAAGGACATGGAGGGCGTGAAGGTCGAGCGTCTGGAGGAGAAGCTCGGCATCCGGGCCTCGGACACCGCCGTCATCACCTTCACCGACGTGCGCGTCCCGAAGGAGAACCTCCTCGGCTCGCCGGAGATCGACACCAAGCAGGGCTTCGCGGGCGCGATGGCGACCTTCGACAACACCCGCCCGCTGGTGGCCGCCATGGCCGTCGGCTGTGCGCGCGCGTCGCTGGACCTCACCCGCGACCTGCTCAAGCAGGCCGGCGTCGAGATCGACTACGACAAGCCGGCGCAGCTGCAGGTCGCTGCCGCGGCGAAGTTCCTCGAGCTCGAGACGAACTGGGAGATGGGCCGCCTGCTCACCCTCCAGGCCGCCTGGATGGCCGACAACCGCAAGCCGAACTCGCTGGAGGCCTCGATGGCCAAGGCGAAGGCCGGCCGGGTCGGCTCCGACGTCACGCTCGGCTGCGTCGAGCTGTGCCAGTCGGTGGGCTACTCCGAGGGCGAGCTGCTCGAGAAGTGGGCGCGCGACTCGAAGATCCTCGACATCTTCGAGGGCACCCAGCAGATCCAGCAGCTGATCGTCGCTCGACGGGTGCTGGGCCTCTCCAGCGCCGAGCTCAAGTGACGCGCTGAGCCTCTGCACCAAGCACAGCGGCCCGCAACCGGAGTCCTCGGTTGCGGGCCGCTGTCGCGTCGTACGGCGTTGCAGGCCGGCGTACGACGCCCTCACGTCACTTGCAGGAAGCGGTGCCCTTCTGGAGCTTCGCGACCTTGCCCTTGCGGATGACGACCGTCTTGGACTGGTGACCCTTCGGGCCGACGCAGGCCGAGACCTTGTTGCCCTTGACGCCGGTCACCATGACGGTGAACGGGGTCGAGGAGCCCTGGTGCTTGCTGACGTAGCGGGCCGCGGCCTTGTAGGCCGGCTTGGTGGTGACCTTCTTCAGACCGGCGGTGTTGCCGGACTGGCGGGCGCTGAAGTAGCGGCCCACGGCCTTCGCCTGCGGCTTCATGCCGAACTTGCCCAGCTTGACACTCGCGGCGGCGGTGGTGCCGCTGCCGTTGGCGCCGGCGGCGGCACCGGCGTTGTTACCGCCCTTGCCGCCCTTGCCCTTGCTGCCGGTGGTGCTGCTCTTGCTGCCCTTGCCGCCGTTCATCAGCTCGGAGGCCTTGGACTTGGCGGCGTCGGAGGCCTTGTTCTTCAGACCCTGGACCTGGGAGCTGCTCGCAAGGGCGCTCGCGTGGCTCTTGGCCGCACTCGCGACGTCCTTGCCGGAGCAACCGGTCAGACCGATCGCGGCAGCCGCGGCGATCGCAGCCACGGACATGACTCGACGATTCTGCATGGAATTCCCTTTCATCTACCGAGATGCCCCGAGACGGGCATTTCCTTGCCGGGTGGGCGCTGCTGCCGCACGCGGCCGCAGATGAACAACCTCCAGCCATGCAGAGGAGCCCCCCACTCCGCCTCTAGGAATACCACGTCCGGCTAGCCTGTCCGACCGTGCGTCCACTTCTCGTCGCCGCCACGGAGGCGGAGGCCCGCTACTTCCCCCGCGACCTCGACGTCCTGATAACGGGCATCGGGAAGGTCGCCGCGGCCATGTCGCTGACCCGCCGGCTGGCGTCGTACGAGGCGGATGAGCTGGCCGGGCTGGAGATCGTGAATATCGGCACCGCCGGTGCACTGCGGTCCGAGATGACCGGGCTGTTCGAGATCGGGACGGTCATCAACCACGAGATCAACGGCGACGCGATCCGCGCGCTCGGCTACGACCCGCGCGAGACGCTGCAGCTCGGACCGGCCGAGACCGTGCTCGCCACCGGGGACGTCTTCGTCACCGACCCCGCGCTGCGCGACGTGCTCGGCCGACGGGCCCACCTCGTCGACATGGAGGGGTACGCCGTCGCGTACGTCGCCGGCGAGTTCGGGGTGCCGGTGCGGCTGGTCAAGTACGTCTCCGACAGCGCCGACGAGACCGCCCACGACTGGAACACCCTGGTCGAGCACTGCGCCCGCGCCCTCGGCGACTGGGTCTCGACCTCGCTGGTCTAGGAGGTCGCGCAGCGACCGTCAAGAGGACCTAACGGCTGCTGCCGGCCCGCCTGCCGCGGACGACGCCGACGAAGTCCTGGTGGACGTCGCTGTCGGCGTCCTTGAGCCAGAGCAGCGCGATGGTCGTCGGGTCGAGTCCGGCGACGGTCCGGTGGACGACGTCCTTGCGGTGGTGGAGCCGGGCCAGTGACATCGGCACGATCACGATGCCGGTGCCGGAGGCGGCGACCTCGATCGCGTCCTCGACCGACATCGGCGGGAAGCTCAGCTGCTCGGCGTCGGGCGCCCAGCCGGAGGCGTGGGGGAGCACCAGCTGCTCGTCGGCCAGGTCGGCGAGGTGGATCTCGGTGTGCTCGTCCGCAGCCGCGACGAAGTGCTCGCGGGAGGCGACGACGACCGGCAGCTCGTCGTACAGCCGCACGCAGTGCAGCGGCGCGGGGGAGTCGAGGTCGACCGGAAGGCGGCCCAGCACCATGTCCGCGGAGCCCTCGTCGAGGTGTCGTCGTACGTCGGTGTCGTCCTCAAGCGGTAGGACCTGCAACCGGATGTTCGGGTTGCGTTCGCGCCACACCCGCACCCACTTGTCCGGCGTGACACCGGGGACGAATGCGATTCGCAGTTGCTGCATGTCGGTTGAGTATTCACACTTGATGGCGGAGAGTCCGAACTGGCTCTCGTGAGGAGGAGCCCGCGATGGCGACCTATGGCCCGGTGGTGCTCCTGAACGCGTCCTACGAGCCGCACGACGTGGTGTCGTTCCCGCACGCCGTACGCATGCTTTTCCGGGGCGTCGCCGTGGTCCACGAGGCCGACGGCGAGCGCTGGATCGGCCCCCACCCCTGGCCGCGCGTGCTCCGGCTGGTGCGGTACGTCGTCGCGTCGTGGATGTACCGCCCGGCGGCGTACGGGCGGGAGGCGGTGCTCAGGCGCGACCACTACCGCTGCGCCTACTGCGGGGAGCGCGCCGACACCGTCGACCACCTCGTCCCACGATCCCGCGGCGGAACCTGGACCTGGCTGAACACCGTGGCCGCCTGCGGCCGCTGCAACAGCCGCAAGGGCAACCGCACGCCCGCCGAGGCCGGAATGCGACTGCGGTTCGACCCCTGGGAGCCCACCCGAGCCCAGGTGACCGGCTGGCGTCACTGAGGTGGCTCCCCGATGTGCGATCGGTGGGTCTGCCTTGCTAGGGTTCTCAGGCACTCGTCCGGGTGGCGGAATTGGCAGACGCGCTAGCTTGAGGTGCTAGTGCCCTTATTGGGCATGGGGGTTCAAGTCCCCCCTCGGACACTGAATTGCTAGACAAATCCCCGCGCATCGCGCGGGGATTTGTTGCTTCTAGGCCGGTTGGCGGCCTGATTTGCGGTCTGCGGGAGCTCGGTGCACCCATGAGGGGGCACCCTGGTCGGGGTCCGATGGGGACCAGATGGAGCCAGTGAGTGACCGGCGGGGGGACTTGAAGGCGGTGGCTCAGCGGTGCCGCGAACCGGTTGCAGGTTCCGCACCAGACGCTGTTCTGACGCGCCCAAACGCGGCGATATGACGCACTCCCACCGGACGTCCGGGCCGGCGAGCTGCGCCGGGCGGACCGCCGAAGCTCTCAAGGTCGAATGCCACCCGACCCGTAGTGATGGTCCGTGGACCCAGTCCGTCGCCAGCCGCGCGCTCGCGCGGGATGCACTCCCGGATGCCCACGCAGCGAATGCCTGGACGCCCGTCAGGGCTGGGCATTGACGTTCAGCGGAGACCAGCGGAGTCGAGCCGACGGAGGAGCAGCGAGGCGAGGCCGAGATAGTCCAGCGCCTCGTCCGGGGTGTCGCCAATGTCGACCTCGTGCCCGCGTGGGTTGCGGATGCCGGTAGCAGCGCCGGCAAAGATGAACTTGAAGCCCTTTTGCTCGTCTATCTCGGACTCGGTGATCAGCGCGTTGAGCTTGATCTTCGCCCGGTCCTCGTTGAAGGCCTCCATCATCAGCGCGTACCCCGTCTTGCCGCGGAGGCCGCCGAGGCGCTTGACCTCCTTCTCCAGGAACTTGAATGCCTCGAACACCGACTGCTCCCAGTACCCGTCATCGAAGAGCTTCCGCACCTTCACCGGGAAGTCCGGGTGGATGTTCCTTGCCTCGAACGGGTGCGGCTCCTCTCGCTCAGTCGGCTCGGGAGCAGCGAGTTGCGATGAGACGCACGTCGCTGGCTGCTTGGCACCGACAGATCGCACGATGCGTTCGAAGCGGTCCAGCGGCCCGCTCACGACATCAGGTGCTTCTTGATGCTCGCGAAGATGGCGTCATAGGTTTCGGCGTCACCACCGGGCGGCAGGTTGACGTCGATCCGCACCGACAGGCCTACCTCCTGGCCGTTGCTGACCTTCACCTTGCCCTGACCGCCCCGACTTCCGTCGCCGTCGGACCTAGCGTCCTCGACAGACGTCTCGGTAACCTTCTTCGCGACTGACTTCTTCGCAGCGGTCTTCTTTGTGGGCGCGGCGCCTTTCGTTGTGGTCTTCTTCGTCGTAGTTGCTCTAGCCGGAATCTCGCCGTGGCCCGCGAGCGCCGCGAGGGTGAGAAATGTCGACGCCTGGCGGTTGCCCACAAGCTCGGAAGTCTTGTCACTGGACCGGAACCAGTGGGCCAGGGCCGACTTGTCGGCATCGAGGGCGTCGTCGCCCATATCGCTGAAGAGGTCGACGTAAGAACTGCGCAGCGCCGCCTCCATGCCCTCCTTGAACGACTCGTCGTTCCCGTAGAGGAAGCCTGTGTTGTCCTCGACCCGGTCGCCGTCCTCGTTGATGAGACCGATGAACCGCAGCACGGAGATTACGTAGGACTCGTTGGCGGGAGCGATGTTGAATCGCTGAAGGTAGCTGGCGTCAACCTTCGGTGGGACGTTCTTACGGAGCTGCGTGAACGCCGCGATGAGCGCGCCCTGGCCGGAGATGTACGGGTAGTTTGGCACTGATCCTCCTGTTCCCCTTCGAGGTGGTGGGGACGTTACATGTCGGCGCCGACAGTCGGACGCGGAATGGACAATGCACATGCCATGGCAGGGGGCGGCCTCCACCGGCTAGGGCTACGACACGGAGCGCCCGAGATGCGCCGGCCCCTTAACGAGCCAGACCGGGTTGTTCTCCACACCTCATCGGACTCACGGACGCCGACGCGGGTATCCGCTACAGCGCCGTGAACCGCCCCGGCAAGTCCGGAGACTCTGACGCACCTGTCGGCGGTCGAGGAACGGGAGCTGTGATCCGGTGGCCGTACCCGTCCACGATTGGGCTCTGCTCGCTGGCCGGGAGGTTACACTTACGACACTTGGCTTGAGATGAATCGATTGAAGGTCGTGATGTCTGAAGGACTTGCTGAAGACGTTCAGGTGCTGCGCACTGCGCTGGCGTCCTCGCGCGACGGTGATGTGAGCGTCACCCTCAGCCTGCCGCGCAGCAGTGCCGAGAAGGTGCTCGCGCTCCTGGACGCGGAGCGCACGACTGGGGCGGTTGTCGTGCCCATCAAGGAGCTCTTCACCACGACCGAGGCGGCGACGATGCTCGGCCTCTCGAGGGCCACGTTGATGAAGGCGGTCGAGGCCGGCGACATCGACCACGTGAAGGTCGGCACCCATCACCGGATCCCTGCCGAGGCGATCTCGCGCTTCCAGCGCGCCCGCAAGGTCCGCCGCGACAAGGCGGCCCAAGCGCTTGCCGAGTTCTCCAACGAGATCGGCCTCGTCGATTGACGATCTCGGTCGTTCTTGCCGACGCCAACATCCTGGTCTCACGCACGCTGCGCGACTACTTCCTCTACGCCGCTGACAACGGCGCCATCGAGATCCGCTGGAGCCAGCAGGTCCTGGCGGAGATGTCGCGCAACCTGGAGCGGAAGTTCGGCCTCAACAGGGCTGCGACCACGCGGCTCGAGAGCCTGATGAACGACTACATGGAATACGCCCTCGTCACCGTCGACCCAGAGGACCTGGCCACGGTCATCGACGTCCCGATGGACGCCAAGGATCGACACGTCCTGGCCGCCGCCCTGTCTGCCGAGGCCGACATCCTGCTCACCGAGAACGTCAAGCACTTCCCGCGAGCCTGGATGGCTGAGCGCCACATCGAACTGCTCAGCGCAGCTGACCTTCTCCTCCGACTCGCGAGGGAGTTCCCATCGGCATTGCACGCGGCTCACCTGGCGACCGTGCGCTCCTCGCCGAAGTCCGAGGCCGAGATCTTCGAGACCTTGGAGGCGATCGTCGGCTCCACCGTCGTCGAGGCCATCCGCGACCTGACAGGCGGAGCTTGAGCAGCGGCTCAGACCGCTGGGACAGGAACCTCCTAGACTGGGCCACCAGAACACAAGATCGGTGCACCCCTGAGGGGGCACACGCCCGGAGCAACCGTGGGTAACAGGGACCAACGGGATGGGGCTTCACGCTCAGATCTGCAAACCTGCAGGTCAGCGTCAGATTTCACTCCGGTTCAAGTCCCCCTCGGACACTGAATTACTACACAGAGCCCCGCACTGCGCGGGGCTCTGTGCGTTCCTCAGGCGGTTCGTCCGTGGATCTTGCGGTGTTGCGCTGGAGTTGTGCGCCCTGGGTGCACCGCGCACCGCGGCCGACTCATAGGCCGGAGGGGACCGGATGTGCACAGTTGCGGCGCCAGCAGCACCTAGCAAGACACGTGAACGGTGCAGCGGGCGAGGAAGGACCGCAGCGAGTTGGGCCGTGGTCATCGTGTCGGGTTGGTAGGGGAGCAGGGTCGTAGACATAGCGCTTCACCCGGCGGCTGTCGCCGGGGCCCCGCCCAGCGTCGCCTCACCACGCGAGGCCGAGACCTCGACGCTAGGCGGCCCATGACATGAGGTCTTGGCTCAGACCACCACTCTATATAGAATGTGCCCTGTTCCTATACATAGGAGGCATCATGGCCGTCACGAGTGTGGACATTGATCAGGAGCTCCTCGGCGAAGCCAAGGCAGCTCTCCATCTGACCACGACCAAGGACACCGTCGCTCAGGCGCTTCGCGAAGTCGTGATGCGCCGCCGTCAGTCGGCTGCGCTCGGCGGTCTGGCTGCGATCGAGTTCGACCTGAACCCGACGAAGGTCGAGCATGACTCAGCGGCGGCTCGCTGACCTGGAGCCACCGCAGCTTGACCAACACTTCCTGATCGACAACTCGGTATGGCAGCGCCAGAGCCAGCCGCTGGTGCGTCAGACGATGGACCGGCTGCTTGCGCACAACTCGCCGTGGGCGATCTTGACGTGTCCGGAGGTTGTTGCGGAGGTCGGATTCAGTGCGCGTAGCGGCTCTGATCACGACGCTGTCCGCCAGTATCTGCTCGAGTTCCCGCAGTGCCAGGAGCCGGCGAGCGTCGAACTCGTGCTGGAGATCCAGAATGCGCTGTTCAATGGCGGACTCTTCCGGGCGGTCGGCGCGCTCGACACCGTGATCGCGGCCTACGCCATCGCCAACGATGCGACCGTCATGCACTACGACCGCGACTACGAGCACGTCGCGAGCGTCCGGCCCGACTTCCGGCAAGCCTGGATAGCGCCTCACGGAGCGCTGGACCGCTGAGTGCGGACACCAGCAGCGATCTTCCGCGCACCCGCGGCGGTAGGACGTACATTCGAGTCGCGCGTACTGCGAGTTGTGTTGCAGGCTGGTGTGCATGACATCTGAGCGTCCACGCACCCTGGGATTCGCGGTGTGGAGTGAGGACGCCGCGCTGGTCCGCGAACTGTTGAGCGCCGGCGTTGATCCGAATTCGGACGGACTGATCTGCAACGGCGTCACGCCGTTGATGGAGTCCGTCAATGAGCCGGAAGCCTTCTACGACGAGATTCGTCAGAGCGTGACGCGCATGCTGCTGGAGGCTGGAGCCGAGGTCGGGCTCACCGACACCCAGGGACGCACGGCGCTCCACTACGCTGCGCGGGCCGGGGCGGAAGTCGTCAACCTTCTGATTCGGGCCGGCGCCGAGGTCGACGCGGCTGACTTGGCCGGCAATACGCCTCTCCACGAGGCCAGCGACGCGGCTTGTGTCGGCGCGATCGAGACGCTGGTTCGTGCCGGCGCCAACGCCGACATGGCCAATCACGAGGGCATTACGGCACGCGGGCCTCTGCTTGCAGGCAAGACCATGGAATCGGCGAGAGACCTGTGAGGCGCGCCTTCGGCGCCCTCGCAGTGGGACTGCTGCTCGCGCTCGCTGCCTGCGGGTCGCATCCTCGTTCGGGGCCGACCGCGGTCACCACCTATTCCGCTGACAACGGCCCGCTCGAATTCGGCACAGGAGGGCAGGCGCTTGACCCGCCTCGCCACTTTCGACGTCTCTGGTCGGCCAGCATCGGACAGTTCTTCCTCTGCTCGCATGGCTCGATCCCGATCGTCCTGACCGGCGTGAAGACCAAGTCGGCCGGGCTCGTCAACGTCCGCGCCCTCGTGCACCGCGTCACCCCGTCGTCCCTGACCCGTGTGCCCGCGAAGCGGCGGTGGCGGTACGGCGTGTTCGGGTCGTCTCTGGGTGCGCCGCCACGCTTCGACGGGAGTGGGACGTCTCCGCTGGGGAGCTACAGCACCGCGATCGACGGGCTCAAGGTGCCCACCTGCCGCGACGACGAGAGGTGGGACAGCCAGTTGAGCCGCGGACAGATCCCGGGCGGCACCTACACCGAGCTGGTCATCGCCGCCAGCACAGACCGACATGGCGGCCGTTTGCAGCAGCTCTGGGTCGACTTCACGATGGCCGGCCGGCCGGCCCGTGAGCAGCTCGGGTGGAAGCTCATCCTGTGTGGCGACGACCCCCAGCTTGCGTCGATGTGCCGTTGACGCGGCGCAGAGCTCGGAGAGCAGTCGGAATCGGTGTACCCCCTGAGAGGCACGCGTCGTTGTGGAACCGTGGGTCAGCCGATGACGTCGCGGTCGCGCAGGTCGGCGACGGCGGCGGCGTCGTAGCCCAGACCGGCCAGCAGCGTGTCGGTGTCGGCGCCCGGGCGGGGTGCGGCGCCGGGAGTCGGTGCCGGCGTACGGCTGAACCGGGGTGCGGGTGCCGGCTGACGCTTGCCCGCCACGTCGACGAAGGTGCCGCGGGCGGCGTTGTGGGGGTGCTCGTGCGCCTCCCACGGAGACAGGACGGGGGTGACGCACGCGTCGACACCGTCGAAGACCTCGGTCCACTCCGCTCGCGTCCGGGTGCGGAACACGTCGGCGAACACTGCGCGGAGCTCGTCTGCCCGGTCGGTGTCGAAAGGATGGGGGAGCGCGGCACCGGTCAGACCGAGCTTGTCGAGCAGGAGGGCGTAGAACTGCGGCTCCACCGCACCGACCGCCATGAAGCCGCCGTCGCTGCACTCGTAGGTGTCGTAGAAGGCGGCGCCACCGTCGAAGAAGTTCGTGCCGCGCTGGTCGGTCCAGAGGCCGGCCGATGCCATGCCGTGGAAGAAGGTCGTCAGCAGGGCCGAGCCGTCGACCATCGCGGCATCGACGACCTGACCTTCGCCCGAGACGTCCCGTTCGCGGAGGGCGGCGAGCACCCCGATCGCGAGCAGGAAGCCGCCGCCGGCGAAGTCCGCGACGATGTTGAGAGGCGCGTACGGCCGCTCGCCGGCTCGCCCGATCGGCTCCAGCGCCCCCGAGACGGCGATGTAGTTGATGTCGTGCCCCGCAGCCGAGGCGAGCGGACCGTCCTGCCCGAATCCGGTGAGGCGACCGTAGACGAGGCCGCGATTGACCTTCCAGCAGTCCTCGGGGCCGATGCCCAGCCGCTCGGTGACGCCGGGGCGGAAGCCCTCGACGAGTACGTCGGCGTCCCGGATCAGGTCGAGCACGACCTGGACGCCCTCGGGCGAGCGGAGGTCCACGGCGATGGACCGCTGGCCGCGGTCGAAGTAGCCGGACGGCACGGACAGGGCGTCCCCACCGCCGGCGCGCTCCACACGGATCACCTCCGCGCCGAGGTCGGCGAGCACCATGCAGCCGAACGGTGCGGGCGCCAGGCTCGCGAGCTGGACGACCTTGAGACCACCGAGCGGGCCGGCCATCAGACGTCCCGCGGGAGGCCGAGCATGCGCTCGCCGATGACGTTGAGCTGCACCTCGGTGGTACCGCCGTAGATCGTGGTCGCGCGCCCGGCCAGCAGCTGCTCGATGGCGTGGTCGCTGGGCTCGCCCGGCACCGAGGCCGTGCCGGCGACGCCGAGCTCGTCGACGATGAACTCCGCGATCTTCTGGCTGATGCCCATGGCCAGGAGCTTGCCGACCGACGACGACGTGCTGGCGTCGGCGCCCATCAGCTGCTTGAGCACGATCCTGGCGCTGATGACGTCGATCGCCTGGCTCTCGGCGAGCAGCTCGCCGAGGCGGACCTTCGCAGACGGGCCCAGGTCGCGCCCGTCGGCGAACCGGAGGAGATCGCCGTCGTTGGCGTAGGCGTCCATCTTCTGGCTGAGCGCGACGCGCTCGCTGCCGAGAGTGGTGCGGGTGACCTCCCAGCCGTGGTTGACCTCGCCGACGACGTACTCGTCGGGGATGAAGACGTCGTCGAAGAAGACCTCGTTGAACAGCGCGGAGCCCGTCATCTCGCGCAGGGGCCGCACCTCGACGCCATCGGTCGACATGTCCAGGAGGAAGTAGGTGATCCCCTGGTGCTTGGGCGCCTCGGTGTCGGTGCGCGCGATGAGGATGCCCCAGTCGGCGAACTGGGCCATCGAGGTCCAGATCTTCTGACCGTTGATGCGCCACCCGTCGCCGTCGCGCACGGCCTTCGTCTGCAGCGAGGCGAGGTCCGAGCCCGCCCCAGGCTCGCTGAAGAGCTGGCACCACATCAGGTCGCCGCGGAGTGTCGGTACGGCGAGCTGCTGCTTGAGCTGCTCCGATCCGTGCCCGACGATCGCGGCCAGCGCCCACACGCCGATGAGCAGGCTCGGCACCTGGATGCCCGACGCCTTGAGCTCCTGGGCGATGACGACCTGCTCGAGCGGACCGGCCGCGCGACCGTAGGGCTTCGGCATGTAGGGCATCACCCAGCCACCGTCGCCGAGCGCGACGAAGCGCTCCTCCTCGTCGGTGATCGCCGCGATGGCCTCGAGCTCGCCGCGGACCTGCGTGCGGATCGCGTCGGCCTCGGCCGGCAGCTCCAGCTCCGTGGACCGCCCGACACCGGCCAGGGCCGCGTCCGCGACACGGAGTGCGCGCGCCTCGTGACTGCCCAGCTGCGCGCGGAGCGCGAGCGCGCGGCGGTAGTAGAGGTGGGCGTCGTGCTCCCAGGTGAAGCCGATGCCACCGTGTGCCTGGATGCAGTCCTGGGTGACCTCGACCGCGAGGTCCGGCACGAGCAGAGCCGCCACCTCGGCGGCGAAGTCGGCGGTCACGTCGCCCTTGTCGAGCGCTGCGGCGGCGTCCCACACGGCCGCCCGGGACTGCTCGAGCGCGATGCCCATCCGCGCGCACTTGTGCTTGATCGCCTGGAACTGTCCGATCGGGCGGCCGAACTGCTCCCGGATCTTGGCGTACTCCGACGCCTTCGCCACGGCCCACGCCATCACGCCCGTCGCCTCGGCCCCCAGAACCACGGCGGCGATCGATCGGACCCCGGCAGCGTCGATGGCGAGCAGGGAGCCGACGGCCAGGCCGTCAGCCACCACCCGCGCCGCACCGCGGACGACGTCGACGCCGTCCTGGGCACTCACCCGGACCCGGTCTGCTCCGACGAGGATCCAGCGGACTGCGCCGTCGGTCGTCACGGGCAGGACGAGGTGGTCCGCGTGGACACCGCCGAGGACAGCGTTCCAAGCGCCGCTGACCGTGCCGTCGGCGAGCTCCGGGGCGCCGTTGGCCTCGAGCGCGACGGCGGCCGTCGTCGTGCCGTCGACGAGCCGGGGGAGGAGCGAGATCCCGTCCGCCCCGCCGTCGGCCTGCAGGACCGCCGAGGCGAGGACGGTCGGGACGAGCGGGCCCGGCGGGACGTGTCGGCCGAGCGCCTCCAGCGCCACAGCGAGCGTCAGCAGTCCGCCGCCCGCGCCGCCGTACGACTCGTCGATGTGGAGGCCGAGCAGGTCGTAGTCGACCAGCGACTTCCAGAAGACCGGGAACTTCTCCTCGGCCGGGTCGTCGATCTGACGGCGTACGACGTCGCTGCCGATCGCGCTCTCGGCGAGGTCCGCCACGGCGTCGGCGAGGGCGCGGTGCTCCTCGGTCAGGCCGAGGCCGAGCTCGTAGGACTGGCGTGCCATGTGGGTGCTCCTGGGTGGTGTGGTCGGCTCGACCGACCCGGGTGGAAGGGGATGCGATCAGCGGCCGGCGAGCAGGCCCTTGGCGACGTGGGTCACCTGGACCTCGTTGCTGCCGGCGTAGATCATCAGCGACTTGGCGTCGCGGGCGAGCTGCTCGACGCGGTACTCGGCCATGTAGCCGTTTCCGCCGAAGAGCTGCACCGCCTCCATGGCGACATCGGTGGCCGCCTGCGTGGAGTAGAGCTTCATCGCCGACGCCTCCGAGAGGGTCGGCATCCGGCCGGCGCGCAGCTGGCCGAGCGCCATGAAGACCATGTTCTGCACGTTGATCCGCGCGACCTCCATCTGCGCCAGCTTGAGCTGGACGAGCTGGAGCTCGCCGATCGGCCGCTCCCACAGGGTGCGGGTCTTCGCGTAGTCGACCGAGAGCCGGTGGCACTCGTTGATGATGCCCAGCGACAGGATCGCGCAGCCGACGCGCTCGACGACGAAGTTCGCCCGCGCGCTCTCGCGGCCGTCGTTGGCGCGGTCGGATCGGTCGAGTGCCTTCTCCCCGCCGAGCAGGCGGTCCATCCCGAGGTGGACGTTGTCGAAGAACAGCTCGCCGGTCGGCGAGGACATGATGCCCATCTTCTTGAAGGGCTTGCTCTGCGTCAGACCCTCCATGCCCTTGTCCAGGACGAACGTGAGCACCTGGCGGTCGCGCATGGGGGTGCCGTCGCCGTCGTCGAGCTTGGCGTAGACCACGATCACGTCGGCGTACGGGCCGGAGGTGATGAAGGTCTTGTGGCCGTTGAGGACGAACCCGTCGCCGTCGCGACGCACGGTCGTCTTCATGCCGCCGAACGCGTCCGATCCGGACTCGGGCTCCGTGATCGCCCAGGCCGCGATGTGCTCGGCGGTGGCGATCTTGCGCAGCCAGCGCTCCTTCTGCTCCAAGGTGCCCTTGGCGGCGATGGTGCCGGCGCCCAGGCCGAGGGAGACGCCCATCGAGACGACCGCGCCCAGGCTGACGCCGGAGAGCTCGCTGAGCAGCACCGCGCCCATCGAGTCGATGCCCTCCATGCCCGCGAGCGGGTTGGCGGGTGCCGACTTCTTCTCGGCTCGTGCCGCCCTGACTGCCGCGGCCTCCTCGGGGGTGCGCTCGGCGCGCTTGCGCTCGGCCGCCAGCAGCTTGTCGACGGCCTCGCCCGCCATCGCGTCGATGCCGAAGTCGGCGAACAGCTGGCGCGCCATGTCGAACGGCGGCAGCTCGCCGGTCTCCAGCTCGTCCTGGATGGGCCGGACGTTCTTCTCGATCCACTCCCGCACGCTGTCGCGCACGGCGATGTCCATGTCGGACCAGGCGATCATCGGTCCTCCTCAGCCGAGGCGGTCGGCGAGGTCCGCGATCTCCCACGGTCCCTCGGACTCGATGGCGGACACGTCGGTCCAGCCGGCAAGCTCCTGGATGACGCCGCCCTGGACCGCGTAGACCTTGCCGGTGAGCTTGCAGTCGGCGGCGGCAAGGCGGGCGATCAGCGGGGAGATGTTGGCGGGGCTGAACGCGTCGAACTCGCCCTCCGGGACCTCGGCCGCGAAGATCGCGCCCATGCCCGGGGTGGCCAGGGTGAGGCGGGTGCGGGCGATCGGGGCGATCGCGTTGACGCGTACGCCGTACCGATCGAGCTCGTCCGCGGCGACCAGCGTCAGCGCGGCGATGCCGGCCTTCGCGGCCCCGTAGTTGGACTGACCCGCATTGGGCATGAAGGTGCCCGAGGCCGAGGAGGTGTTGATCACCGAGGCGTTGACGTCGACGCCCGCCTTGGTCTGCTCCTTCCAGTACGCCGCCGCGTGGTGCAGCGGTGCGGCGTGTCCCTTGAGGTGGACCGCGATGACCGCGTCCCACTGCTCCTCGGTCATGTTCGGGATGAAGGCGTCGCGCAGGATGCCGGCGTTGTTGACCAGGATGTCGAGGCCGCCGAGCTCGTCGATGGCCTGCTTGACCATCCGCTCCGCGCCCTCCCACGAGGCGACGTTGTCGTAGTTGGCCGCTGCCGAGCCGCCGGCCGCCACGATCTCGTCGACGACGCCCTGCGCTGGCGTGGTGTCGGCGCCGCTGCCGTCGTTGGCGCCGCCGAGGTCGTTGACGAGGACCTTCGCGCCCTCCTTGGCCAGCAGCAGCGCGTGCTCGCGGCCGATGCCGCGGCCCGCTCCGGTGACGATGGCGACGCGTCCGTCCAGGGTTCCCATGAGTCTGTGTTTTCCTTTTCTGAAGGTGGTCGAGCTTGTCGAGACCGGTCAGTCGGTGAAGACGGCCAGGCCGTCGCGGATGACGAGGTCGTCGCCGACCGCCGTCTGGAAGCCGTACGCCGCGGTGCCGGCCTCGACGGTGGCGTCGTCGAGCTGCCAGAAGGACGTGGTCATGTCCTGGCCGGGCAGCACGGGCTTGGCGAAGCGGACGGCGAAGCGCTTGAGGCGGTTCACGTCGCCGCCGGCGAGCTCCTGCAGGGCCGCCCACGAGGTGAACGCCATCGTGCAGAGGCCGTGGTTGATGATGCCGGGCAGCCCGGACATCTGCGCGATCTCCTCGTCGAGGTGGATCGGCATCGGGTCGCCCGAGGCCGGGGAGTAGCGGAAGGTCTGGTCCTCGTCGACGTGCTGGGTCACCCTGGCGACCGGCGCGGTCGCGGTGACCTCCTCGGCGAGCGCGTGGCCCGGAGCCAGGTCGCCGACGGTCTGGCCGGCGTCGACGCCGCGGAAGAACGCGGTGATCCACTGCTCGTTGACCAGCTCGCCGTCCTGGTCGCGGCTCTCGGCGTACACGACGACGGTGGAACCGGTGCTCAGCGTGGCGTATCCGGTCGCCCGGGCCTTGCAGGTGAGCACGTCGCCGGGCCTGATCGGCCGGTGGAAGTGGAAGTCCTGCTCGCCGTGGACCAGCTTCATCAGCAGGCTGACCGGCGCGACCTCGAGGGCAGCGGGTGCCATCGAGAAGAAGGTCGGCACGACCGCGAACACCGGCGGGGCGATCTCGCCCTCGAGATGCGCCTCGATCGGGTCGTTGGTCGCCGCGGCGTACTCGGCGATGCGCTCGGCAGTGACCTCGAAGACCTCGTCCTCTGTCCACTGTCCGAGGCCGCTGTCCTCGAAGGTCACTGCCGTCATCGCGCTCTCCTCAGCTCCTGTCGGTCCGTGTCGCTCGGCGTCAGCCGAGGTTCGCGGCGAGCTTGCCGAGCGAGGTCTCGAGGTCGGCCTGGGTGTTCTTCGCGACCGCCTTGCCGATGGGGCCGACGATCATCGTGCCGCTGAACTCGGCGTCGATAGTGGCGTCGGAGCCGGCGGCGGTCGGGACGACCGACATCGAGAACTTCACCTTGACGCCGGCCATGCCGGTGCCCTCGATGGTCATCGAGGACGGCGGGTTCGCCTCGGTGACGGTCCACTCGATCTTGTTGGCCATGCCCATGACCGAGACGACCTCGGTGATCTGCGTGCCGACCTTGATCTCGTCGGCGGCCGGGAGCTCGGACTTCCAGCCCTGGTGGATGGTGAGCCAGTTCTCGTAGCCCGCGAGGTCGGCGAGTGCGGCGTACCCGGCGTCCGCGTCGACGGGGAGGGCCTGGGTGACGGAAACGCTTGCCATGATGATTCTCCTGAGTTGTTGGGGTTGGTCGAGCTCGTGGGGCCGCTCAGCGGGCCTTCTTGTACGCCGTGACGACGACTGCGCCGCCCAGGCCGATGTTGTGCTGCAGGGCGACGCCGCCCTGCTCCTTCGCGCGGTCGACCTGGCGCTTGTCCGCCCGCCCGCGCAGCTGCCAGGTGAGCTCGCTGCACTGGGCGAGACCGGTGGCGCCGAGGGGGTGACCCTTGGAGATGAGACCGCCGGACGGGTTGACGACCCAGCGGCCGCCGTACGTCGTGTCGTCGTTGTCGATGAGCTTGCCGGCCTCGCCGTCGGCGCACAGGCCGAGCGCCTCGTAGGTCAGCAGCTCGTTGGCCGAGAAGCAGTCGTGCAGCTCGATGACCGAGATGTCCTCGGGGGCGATGCCGGCCTGGGCGTAGACCTCCTTGGCCGCGCGGCGGGTCATCTCCTTGCCGACCAGCGACTGGGCGGACTTGTCGTCGAAGGTCGAGGTCATGTCGGTGACCATCGACTGGCCGATGATCTCGACCGCCTGGTCCCACAGGCCGTGCTCCTCGACGAACGCCTCGCTGGCGAGGATGACCGCGCCGGAGCCGTCGGAGGTGGGGGAGCACTGGAGCTTGGTCAGCGGGCCGTACACCTTGCGCGACCCGAGGACCTCCTCGAGCGTGTAGACGTCCTGGAACTGCGCGTACGGGTTGTTGACCGAGTGCTTGTGGTTCTTCACGCCGACCTTGGCGAACTGCTCGTCGGTCGTGCCGTACCTCTCCTGGTGCTCCTTGCCGGCCGCACCGAACATGTACGGCGCCGGCGGCATCGCGAACTCCTGCAGCTCCGCGAGCGCGAGCAGGTGCTTCATCATCGGCTGCTCGCGGTCGTCGTACGTCGAGCCGAGCGAGCCGGGCTGCATCTTCTCGAAGCCGAGGGCGAGGGTGCACTGCGCCAGGCCGCCGCGGATCGCCTGGGTGGCGAGGTACAGCGCGGTCGAGCCGGTCGAGCAGTTGTTGTTCACGTTGACGACCGGGATGCCGGTCAGGCCGAGCTCGTAGACGGCGCGCTGGCCGGAGGTCGACTCGCCGTAGACGTAGCCGACGTATGCCTGCTCGACGAGCTCGTAGGAGATGCCGGCGTCCTCGAGCGCCTTGGTGCCCGACTCGCGGGCCATGTCCGGGTAGTCCCATTCCTTCGCGCCGGGCTTCTCGAACTTCGTCATGCCGACGCCGACGACGTACACCTTGTTGCTGGCCATCGAATGAGCCCTTCGTTCTCGGGCAGTGCGCGACCTGGCGCCTACCCTGGACAGGTTGTCGACGGCAAACTACGGTGGACACCATGTCCAGTCAAGGATTTCGGGCTAGGGTTTCGCCGGTGACCCAGAGCACCGGAGCCGAGCGTGGCGTGGACGGACGCGACACGCGCTGGGCCGATCACCGACAGGCCCGCCGCGAGCGCCTACTGGCGACGGCGGTCGCGATGATCGACCGCGAGGGCGCGGGCGTCAGCGTGCCGGCCATCGCGGCCGAGGCAGGCATCCCGCGATCGGTGGTCTACAAGCTCTTCCGCGACCGCGAGGACCTCGACGACCAGATCCGCGCGCGCATCGTCGAGGACATGACCGAGACGATGGCGCCGACGCTCGTGGCCAGGGGGTCGATCCGCCAGATGGTGGGCCGAGGCGTCGACACGTACGTGACGTGGGTGCAGGCGCACAGCAATCTGCACCGCTTCCTCGGCACCGGCTCGGCAACCCGGCCCAGCGCGGGGACGAAGGTGATGACGCACGGCAAGACGGCCTTCGCCTCCGACCTCCAGGAGGTGATCGACGCACTGCTGCCCATGGTCGCCGCCGGGCGGCTCCCGCGAGGGGTGTCGGCCGATCTCGCCCACGGCCTGGTCGGGCTGACCGACGCCACGGTCAACCGGTGGCTGCTGGCGGCCCCGCGCTCGCGAAGCTCAGCCCGCAACCTCGGCCGGTTCCTCACCGACGCCGCGTGCGGGGCGATCTGCGCCACCGTCGAGCTCGCCGGCGGAGACCTCGACGTCGACGCGGACATCGCCCGCTGACAGCCGCTGCCGGGACGGCCGCTCCACGGATCTGCTCGCCCGGCCCACGCCACGCCGACGGCGGGTGACGCGATGCGGCATGCTCGGAGCATGGTCGACCCCGCTGACTGGCTGCTGACCCGTGCCGAGCGCGCGAATCCCGACACCCGCATCGACGACCGACACGACGGTGAGCGGGCGTGGTCGGAGGGCAACCTGGTCCGCCCGCTGATCCACGGGGCGGCGTACTTCAAGGCCCTGTACGACGCCCTCGAGGCGACCGAGGAGGGCGACCTCGTGCTTCTCACCGACTGGCAGGGCGACGCCGACGAGCGGCTGACCGGCGAGCCGGGCAGCGAGGTGGTCGAGGTGCTGGGCCGCGCCCACGAGCGGGGCGTCGCCGTCCACGGGCTGGTGTGGCGCTCCCACTTCGACCAGACCGGCTTCTTCGCCAAGGAGAACCGCCATCTGGGCGAGCAGCTGCAGCAGCGCGGCGCCGAGGTGCTGCTCGACATGCGGGTGCGGGCCGGCGGCTCCCACCACCAGAAGTTCCTCGTCATCCGGCACCACGAGGACCCGAGCCGTGACGTGGCCTTCGTGGGCGGCATCGACCTCGCGCACAACCGTCGCGACGACGCCGACCACCACGGCGATCCGCAGCCCCAGCCCCTCACCAAGGAGTACGGCGACAACCCGCCCTGGCACGACGTGCAGGTCGCCATCCAGGGGCCGGCCGTCCACGACGTCGAGACCGTCTTCCGAGAGCGGTGGGATGATCCGGCGCCGCTGTCGCGCGCGCCGTGGCGCCGGCTCGCCGACCGGCTGCGCGGCCTGGACGAGTCGCCGGACGGGCTGCCGGACCAGCTGCCGCCGCCACCGCCCGCGGGCGAGCACGTCGTCCAGCTGCTGCGGACCTATCCCGACCTGAGGTTCGGCGCCGACTACCCGTTCGCCAACGGCGGCGAGCGCAGCGTCGCCCGGGGCTACGACAAGGCGCTGCGGCGGGCCGAGCGGCTGGTCTACATCGAGGACCAGTACTTCTGGGGACGCGACGTGGGCGACCTCTTCGTCGAGCGGTTGCGCGACCAGCCCGAGCTGCGGGTCGTGCTCGTCATCCCGCTGGTGCCCGATCTGGACGGCCCGAACCGCGTCGCGCAGCTCCTCGGCCGACGCCGGGCCCTGCGACGGATGATGGAGGTCGCACCGGACCGGGTGGCGGCGTACGGGCTGGAGAACCACGCGGGCACCCCCGTGTACGTCCACGCCAAGGTCTGCATCGTCGACGACACCTGGGCGAGCACCGGCTCGGACAACTTCAGCCGCCGCTCGTGGACCCACGACTCCGAGCTGACCGCCGTCGTGCTCGACGCGGCCTACGCGCGCGACCTGCGGCTCACGCTCGCAGCCGAGCACCTCGACCGCCTGGACGGGGTGGCCGCGGACGGGCTCGAGCAGACGATGGCCGACTGTGTCGAGCCGGTCGACCTCTTCGAGGCGTACGCCGCCCACGCTGCCCGGCTCGACGACTGGCACGACGGCGGCCGTCGGGGCGAGCGACCGCCCGGACGCCTGCGCCGGCTCCGGCTGCCCGACCTCACCCAGCGCCAGCGGAAGTGGGCGGCGGTGCCGCTCGACCTGCTGCACGACCCTGACGGCCGGCCCCCGGGGCTCCGCAAGCGCAGCCGCTACTGATCGCGGCTCCCGCTATCGCGACGGGTGACGTGCCCACGCGAAGCAGAACAGGCCGTAGCAGGCGAGACCGATCGCGACGGCGATCAGCAGGACCGGCCCGAACGGCTGCTCCTTCAGCGTCAGCAGCGCGGAGTCCAGCCCACCGGACTTCTGGGGCCGGTGCGTCACGCCCGCGAGCGCGACGAGGAAGCCCGCGAGCGCGATGACGGCGCCCTTCGCGGTGTACCCCACCTGGCCGAAGGCGAGGTAGGCCCGTCCGGAATCACCCCGTCTTCCCTCCGCCGACAGCTTCTTGCGGAAGTCGCCGGAGATGCCGCGGTAGGCATGCAGGACGCCGAAGACGAGGATCGCGACGCCGACCAGCGCGACCAGCCAGCGGCCGCCGGTCATGTCCATCACCCGCGCTGACAGCGTCCGCTGCCCGTTGTGCCCCGAGCTGCCGCCGGACGCAGCGATGTTCACCGCGGAGACTCCGATCGAGGCGTAGATGACGGCCTTGCCCCAGGCGCCGAGGCGGTGCTTCCAGCGGTCGCCGCCGTCCTCGTTGCGGAAGCCGACACAGCCCTGCACGGCACGCTGCAGGCTGAACCCGAGCATCCCGACCGCCATCACCCAGACGAGCACGTGCCCCATCGGCTGTGCGGCGAGCTGCTGCAGCGCACCCTGGCTGGAGGGGTCGCGGTGCTGGTGCCCGAGCGCGAGCTGCACGGTCACCCAGGCGACGAGGAGGTGGAGGACGCCGTACGCCACCAACCCGAGCCGGGCGGACATCTGGAGGCCTTGATCGGTCCTACGGCGCGCGCTGGTCACGACCGGAAACTACTCCGCTCCCGGCAGCGCCGCGGGGATCCTCGTCATGGTCCCGGCGGTGAGGTCCGCCGCGAGCACGGCGTGACCGGGCGGTAGGTTCCGCTCGTGGCAATTCCCGCCGACCTGCGCCTGGAGGCGCTGACCGCACCGCTCGACCGGACCGCCGCGGAGACGCGGTGGCGCACCTACCTCGAGGCGCACCCCGAGAGCGCCCATCGTGACGACAACCGCAACTACGGTGTCCTGATCTTCCTGATCGCGCTCGTGGGGCTCCTCGCGGTCGTGCTCCTCGCCGTGGTCGTCGAGGACCTCCGGAGCTCGAGCCTGGCGACCCCGGTGGTCTCGGCGATCGGTCCCTTCTGCGGAGCGGTCTTTATGCTGCTGCTGGTGTGGCTCTTCGCCCGGAGCCTCGTGCGCACCCGCACGCGTCGCATGACGGCGGAGGTCCACTCGCGGTTGAGCCGCCTCGCGACCGACAACGAGCTGGACTACCGCTCC